>Ga0206682_10000229_pt1 | contig 59334 bp, 50 predicted proteins | sample M240m12015metaG_FD_155444 | JGI IMG/M metagenome (GOLD analysis project Ga0206682, IMG submission 155444) | Ammonia-oxidizing marine archaeal communities from Monterey Bay, California, United States - M2 40m 12015 | ecosystem: Environmental > Aquatic > Marine > Intertidal zone | place: USA... | reverse complement strand
TTGTGTAGGCGAAACCAATTCTATTCATGCTAGTCCTGGATCTGTTACGTGTTCTTCTGCTGGATGCACTGCTTCTGAATGTTGTACTGTAGTGCCAAGAACGTGTGCCAATGCTGGTACTCAAGGAAGTGCCTTCGATTGTGTAGGCGAAACCAATTCTATTCATGCTAGTCCTGGATCTGTTACGTGTTCTTCTGCTGGATGCACTGCTTCTGAATGTTGTACTGTAGTGCCAAGAACGTGTGCCAATGCTGGTACTCAAGGAGGGGCCTTTGATTGTGTAGGCGAAACTAATTCTATTCATGCTAGTCCTGGATCTGTTACGTGTTCTTCTGCTGGATGCACTGCTTCTGAATGTTGTACTGTAGTGCCAAGAACGTGTGCCAATGCTGGTACTCAAGGAAGTGCCTTTGATTGTGTAGGCGAAACCAATTCTATTCATGCTAGTCCTGGATCTGTTACGTGTTCTTCTGCTGGATGTACAACTACTGAATGTTGTACTGTAGCGCCAATACCAAGAACGTGTGCCGACACTAATGCGGACAATTCCAACACAGCGTTTGATTGCTCCATTTATGCCAACGACATTGCCGCTATCCCTGCTGATATTATATGTAATACTGCTGGATGTTCAAGAACTGAATGTTGTACTGTAGCGCCAATACCAAGAACGTGTGCCGACACTAATGCGGACAATTCCAACACAGCGTTTGATTGCTCCATTTATGCCAACGACATTGCCGCTATCCCTGCTGATATTATATGTAATACTGCTGGATGTTCAAGAACTGAATGTTGTACTGTAGCGCCAATACCAAGAACGTGTGCCGACACTAATGCGGACAATTCCAACACAGCGTTTGATTGCTCCATTTATGCCAACGACATTGCCGCTATCCCTGCTGATATTATATGTAATACTGCTGGATGTACAACTACTGAATGTTGTACTGTAGCGCCAATACCAAGAACGTGTGCCAATGCTGGTACTCAAGGAGGGGTCTTTGATTGTGTAGGCGAAACCAATTCTATTCATGCTAGTCCTGGATCTGTTATGTGTAATACTGATGGATGCACTGCTTCTGAATGTTGTACTGTAGTGCCAAGAACGTGTGCCAATGCTGGTACTCAAGGAGGGGTCTTTGATTGTGTAGGCGAAACCAATTCTATTCATGCTAGTCCTGGATCTGTTACGTGTTCTTCTGCTGGATGCACTGCTTCTGAATGTTGTACTGTAGTGCCAAGAACGTGTGCCAATGCTGGTACTCAAGGAGGGGCCTTTGATTGTGTAGGCGAAACTAATTCTATTCATGCTAGTCCTGGATCTGTTACGTGTTCTTCTGCTGGATGCACTGCTTCTGAATGTTGTACTGTAGTGCCAAGAACGTGTGCCAATGCTGGTACTCAAGGAAGTGCCTTTGATTGTGTAGGCGAAACCAATGATATCCATGCTAATCCTGGATCTGTTATGTGTTCTTCTGATGGATGCACAACTACTGAATGTTGTACTGTAGTGCCAAGAACGTGTGCCAATGCTGGTACTCAAGGAGGGGCCTTTGATTGTGTAGGCGAAACCAATGATATCCATGCTAATCCTGGATCTGTTATGTGTTCTTCTGATGGATGCACTGCTATTTTGTGTTGTACTGTAGCGCCCTCTACACTTACAATAACGACAACTGTTTGTTCTTCTGCTACTAAAGTGCGCATGACCGGTCCATGGTGGGACTGGGATCCAAATGGTGGTCCGGTAGCAACTGACAATTTAGACGGCACTTGGACATTTACGATGCTTGCGCCGACTGCTGACATGGAGTATCTGTTAGTGGTTGATAGAGTTCAAGAAAATTTAGCAAACACTGACAGGACATGTACCCCTATAGTGGTGACAGGTGATGATGGAACAATTTACGCCAATAGACAGTGGGACGTGGGGTCGGAAAATGTTGTAAATACGTATGGGACCTGTGGAAACTGTGGAACGGATCCGCCGGATGATCCGGATGATCCGGCGGCGGGAATACCCAGACCGGAACTTGATGATAAATGGCATCTACAAATAGAGTGCATTGCTGGTCTACAAGATTGTTGGGCAAATGGTGAAAAACAGCATTATACCGACCGTCCCTCAAATGTATACATTGGTAATGATGGGTTTTTACACATAGTTGCAAAAAAAGAGGAATACATTTCTGAAGACGTGACAAGACAATATACGTCAGCTCGTTTAAATTCGAAATACGATTTCAAATATGGTCGAATCGATGTGCGTGCCAAACTTCCGGGAAAGAGTGGGCTATGGCCTGCAATTTGGACCCTCGGATCAGATATTAGTGAAGTTGGCGTGCATGACTTTGGAAGAAGTCCTAAAGTCAATTGGCCTTCATGCGGCGAAATCGACATTATGGAACAGTATGGCGCCGAACAACAAGTTGGATCTGCTATGCACGGCCCTTCTTACGATGTTATTACTGCCGCAGCGAGTGGCGACGAAATACCATGGAACTTGGACCAAATATCGGTGGATGAATTCCATGTATATTCTTTGGATTGGAGAGAGGATCAAATAAGGTTCTTAGTTGATGGCGTACCGCATAAAACAGTGACAGCACCTTTGGATAGAACAAACTGGCCCTTCGACCATAAACATTTTTTGTTATTAAATGTGGCAGTTGAACCAACAAGAGCGGGTCAGATTGATTCAGATTTTACAAAAGGTGAAATGGTGGTAGATTATGTGCATATTTATGATGTAGATGGCAAACTCCAATGGGTGGATGAATTTAACATGAACCCACCAAATCTATCCACTCTCGAGGACAAATACAACTATCAATGTTTAAAAGCTGCCGCCGCATTGCAAGCCTCTCTCGATAAAATGCAAGAACTTTACGATGATTATAGAACGGCAATTAATGCAGATTACTTTTCAAATGAAGGAATTGGCCGTCAAGGATTGCGTCCACCCATCATAGAAAATTTTGAGAATATTGGCAAAACAGATGGGAATACTGGCAAAACAGAAGGCACTAACACAGTCAGAGTCGCATGGGAACAGGAGTATGAAAAAACGGGTCCGATAAATGCAGGCGATGCGTCTGAATTCGACGAATACGAGAGACTTTATGGCCATACCAAAGACCCATGGGCACTTCGCACCAAAAAGAAAGCTCTTCGTGGAAGACCTGTTAAATTAATGTCATTGGATGAGTTTTTGAAACCCGATGTAATCAGTATTCCAGGTCATTCTGCTGAGCAGGCTCGCCGCTATGATGAATCGAAACATATTATGTTGAACGCAAAAAAAGTATATGGTGAAATATGTTCGGCAGCTACCTTATCACAGGGACCGACTGCCTTATCACATATCACAGCGGACCCCGAAGTTCGATCAAAACCAGGGTTTACAATAAATGGTATTTCTTGGGATGGTAATGATTTGGGAACGGCAGAAAATAAATTAAAAAAACTGTTTGGATGTTCAGAATGGTGTGACGATTGGAAAACCGATGATAACTTTTGTGATTTTGGCAATTGTCAAGGATGTCTAGCTTTCCGCAATATTGCCAGATGCAATTAAAAATTATACTTAAAATAATGATAAAATAATACTAAAAATAATGATAAAAATAATGATAAAATTATTGTTCAAACCACCATTGATTGTATACATGTAACTCATTCTTTTTTCCAATGATCGATGCTATTCCGTCTTCAAATGATTTGGTTTCTTTCGTGTATTTGTTCAAGTAATACCCATTTGGGTACTCGGGCAGGCTCTTCTCCCCCAGGTCTTCGTATATGAAGCGCCATTGGTCGCGTGGTGCTGGCAAGTCGGGATCTTGTGCATTCATTTTTGGTCTTTATGTTGCCGGTTATTTTATATTAACATATGTTTCACTTATATCGTTTAAAAAAATGTATAAATATATGTCTCTCTTTTTTTAGCTAATGTCTTCTCGGATAATGTGGTGGAAGAGAGCGAAAAAACATCATTATGGTGTCAAAGGTATAGAGCGTTTAATGCGTCATATTCTTCAGAAGACTAAAATTCAACAGAAATCTCGTCCGACGAAAAAGCCGACCGCAAAACAACGCAAAAAAAAGATAAAAAAACGGAATCGCCTGCTGAATCTGGAACGCAAATTACGTTCTAAACAACGGATACTAGAACGTAAAAAACGTTACAGTAGTCAATTGTCGAAAGAAAGGAAACGTGCGCAAACCGCCAAAAAAATGAAAAGATTCTTAAAACGACTTAAAAAATATAATTATATGATGACCAAAATTTTAGAAGAGTCGGCAACCGTCGATAAGCATCTAAAAAAGGTGTCAAGTTTGATGGTCGAACAGAAGCAGTTGGTAGCTACGGATATAATTAAGGTCCAGAAAACAATCAGAGCTGCTGGCACGTGCGCCTATTGTCACAAAGTTTGTGACCGATTGTCCCGCGAACATCTATTGCCTCGATGTGCCGGTGGCCGCGCTATCATTCGCGTTTGTTTCCCGTGCAATTTCAAGAGAGATAACCTAGGTAACTTTGGTCCATTCCTACTCTATATTAAGACATATCCAGATCAATGGGCTGCGGCATTGGCTTCTACGTCTAATGTCTCCAAAACAACATCATGGTTGCGTCGCTGGGACCTATAATTCATATAAACATCTATGACAAGCATATCTTCCGGTTTAAATCGAACATGTAGGCCTTCCACTCGTTTGAGAATAGTCGTCGAGTGTTTTTCTTGATATGTAAGTAGTCTTTGGCCACCGCTTCCATTTGAAACGGTTTGTCTCATTGGTTGTCGCACCGGTTCGCCGCTTTCAATGACTGTTAGAATGTCTTCTGGTTGCAAGTTATATTGTTCGATTTTTTTGCGGGCGCGATTGGTCAGGATCATGTTGTATGATAATCATTACAACATTATACTTTCTTTTTATCTTATGTTCAACACATGTGCTTTCTGTTTTATGTATAAATATAGTAACATGTTCAGGTAAATGAGTTACAAAGGTCCGTGGGCTTCTCTGAAAAAGGCCGCCCCCCAAAGCCCTGAACATTTTATGAGATATTTGCTCACAGTTGTGCCAGAGTTGGATGTCATGGATCTGATTCGCGTGCGTCGGTCGGAGAGATCATCGATCTGGGTTCACGAAGTATGTGATTTTATCTGGATATGTATGCAACCTGATAAAGAAAAGTGGCAACCCGAAATGGACCGATTATGGCCGTCTATTGTGGCGATCATGGATGAACAAAATATGGAGGAAGCCTTTGCACAGTTATCATTTTGAATATAAAAGGTCTGTCCGATTGGTCCATATGGACATTCCAAAAGTTCAAGAAACTGGCTACACAATATATACAAAATCTGAGTGTGGATGGTGTCGGCGCGTCAAAGAAATGCTGCCGGAAGCTACTGTGTTTAATTGCGATTCATTTTTAGAGAGCAATAAGGAGAATTTTTTGCATGAAATGTCTAAGAAGATCGGTAAAGAGCATAGAACATTTCCTATGGTTTTTTATGAGGGTGGCTTCATCGGCGGATATGAAGATACAAAGAATTTTAGAGATTTTGATATAAATTTAGAGTTTTAACGTTTTTTCATTGTGTATTTTGTCGAAATAGTAAAACGTCCTCTAGTAGTAAAAGTTTTCGATATGTTTTTTTATCTATGATATCGGGCATGTCCAGGACTATAGATCTTGGATAGACAATGAAAAACATATCAATATTAGGGGCAGCTATGGGTCTACAACAAATTCGAAATTCTTGTGTTTTTCTTTTTCTATCCGCGGAGCACTGGCGTAAAAGAGGATAAAATTTACCGTCGGTGGCTACGGAATCCGTTTCAAAAAGTCTGGTCTCGTCTTTGGGCGGAACGATTATAAATCTTCCACGTCTTAGATTCTTTTGTATTGTATAGCACATACTCTCCAAGACCATACGCCCGTGCCCGTGGACTGGTACTGACATTTCTAACACAAAGTGGGCATTTTTAAGCTCTGATGCCGGATCTTTGAATTCTTCCGAGTTCAAATCATCGTCCGAGGAAGATTCTGTTATGGAGTTCCACACGGACCTGTATTTTTCACCACTATTCATTAATTTCAACGGTTTTGATTCGTATAAAACGAGCCACCTTTCCGTGGCATCTTCAAAAGCTACTTTCCTATCTGTAAAATATTTCCCAGAGCCGTCTGGATTTTTTCGGCGCATGATGTTTCTGGTATGTACGGTTTCTTCCGTTTCTGGCTGAGGGATCGTTTTGGCACGCTTTATACCCGGTTTGCCGTCGGATTTGACCCACACTTTCCAGCCAGCAACTACTTTGGGTTTAGTTTTTGGCTGGTCTTCTGTTTTGGACGCCGACATTTCTTTCAATGGTCATACTTTTATAGAGTCGTTTTTTTGGTTGGTCTAAAATTTTAGTCAATTGTTCGAGTAATGTTCGAGACAATCGTTCCAGACTTCCTCGTCGCAATGGATCATTTTTGTACGAATGAACATTATTTTAGTTTTTTCTAGACGATGCAGACACGTTCCCTCCAATGTTGACGCAGCATCCGTAACGATCAGAACATCGGGTTCTGATGCTGCTGTCGGTAAAGTCATTAATGCGGTAAAATTGTTTGTGAATTGATTCTCTATATTTTTCTGAAAGTCATAGTCCAAATAAAAGTATATTTGGAGGGATGCGGCCGGTGTCCTCAATTGATATAGTTTTACCCTAATATTTGAATCCATATTATCATTTGTAGAAATAAGATGCCAAGATACAGTGTTCACCGGTTTCAGTTGCATGGCAAACTGTAAAAGTTTATCATCGCTATCTCCTGCAAAAAAGGTTAATTCGGATATGCCTTGGAATAAACACCATTCTATGAGTTTGTTTGTGGATTGTGGATTTTGTAACCAAGAAGATGTGGGCTTTATGGCTATATGTTTGGGTATTGATATGATTTTTTTTTGAAAACAGGCCAACATTTTACATCATAAATACTTCTAAAATACTCTTTTTTGCACGAAATTAAATATTATTATGTATAAATAGATTCAGAGTCGGGGGTAATTGATGCCACAGTTGCCAAAGTATGGTTGGCTATTTAAATGTGAGGAATGTGAAATAATAACATCCAGAACAATAACGATCAAGCACAGGCGAAGAAAACGCACGATCCCAGTCTGTTTGACATGTCGTCCGAAGTTTGTACATTATTTATTAAATGATTTCCACACAGTAATCATTCAAACGGAGTGTATAGGCCATCAATATTTATTAGTTTATGATTGACTAAGACTGACTATAAATGCCCAAAATGTACATAAAAATGCCAATACAAATGATCATGGCCCTTTCTCAAAACGATGTTATCGGTGTTCACAATCAACTCCCATGGCACATTCCATTTGATTTAAAATGGTTCAAGATGAATACATATGGAGGTGTGTGTATTATGGGCCGCAAAACGTGGGACTCTTTACCGGGACCGTTGCCCGGCCGGATATCGATAGTATTGAGCCGGCAACCACTCGAATCTAAAGATTGTATTTTTTGTAAAAGTTTGCCAGAAGCTTTTCAGATAGCACAAAAACATTCGAACAATATATATGTGATCGGCGGTTCCGACATTTTCACCCAAATATTACTTTTAAAGGTATGTAATGGCATTATACTAACGCGTGTACATAATAAAATACATGAAAAGCGCGCCATTTATGCCACATTGCCTAATTATAAACAATTGACTTGGAAATCACGCGATTTCCAACATAAGAAATTAACATTTCATTTTGAAATATACAGATTAAAGTATAGATAATATTTATTTTTTATTAAAACGTAAATTAGTTTTCAGATGTATTTAACTAATATTTTTTTTTTATAATATAATGAAAGGCGATTGGGCTGACCGTATACAAAACGCATCTTCCGATGCCGACCGCCTTAAATTACATGATGACCGTTTTCAAGTTTGGAATGCATTTATTGATGAATTTGCAAATGGACTAATGATTGAAAAAGAAAGTCGCCCATCTGATGGCGCTTCTGATTTTGAAAAACTAGTGGTCAAAAAGGGAAATACATTTGCGAAAAAAACATTATTTCGAGGCGGAAGACCCGTCGTAGTGTTTGATGCTGCATTTGGTAGCATGGATGCAACTTCTGACCTTGATATTGGCGTTGTAAGTACCGATGGCTCTGTGATTGACGAATGGATTGATTACATCAAAAAACAACAAAAAGTCATACCAACAAGTCTTACGTTTACTCAGTATTGGGACTCGAATTTTTATTTTGAGCCAGGCGTTCTCTCGGGCGGCAAGTTGGTGTCTAAAATACAGGCAAACTTACAACAGGCATTGCCAACGAAAACAACAATGATACAAGACATGCGCCTGATTGAAAAGTACGCAAGGGCGTATGAAGACAAAAGCTTCATGAAATTGGGTAACTATAATCTTTATCCAAATCCCGATGCATCGGGGTTCACTCAGGCTACCGAAATTAGACAATATAAGGCGATGGCAGAATATGGTAAAAAATGTTTTGCGTCATTTTCTCCAAAATCTGTTCAAGAATTGGCTTGCACCAAAACAGAAGGATTGATATGTGCTGGTTCGTTGGCTATTTGTGGTGTATTCGGAAAAGCCATTCAAGATCAATTTATCGAAGATAAAGAAGGCCAGCCATGGCGTTTAATCGCTGCATTTGAGATGTTGTTAAATCTAAAGATGCATATGCATGGCGGTCTGGTCAAGACTAAATATTTGGAGCGTTTGGACAATGTACTTCGCAAAGGACAAAACGCGTGTAAAAGAAAGTCAAGAACATCTATTACGGGCGATATCAGTGCAACAAAAAAAGCACATAAATTGGCGAAATTACCAGGTAAAGTATTGATGTTGATTAATATGGTTGTGGAAGATGAACAAGATGGGGAAGATTGTCCAGACCCTACAAAATCAAGGCGTACGTTTATTCAAGATATTCAGTTAATGAAAGAATTAATTCGTAAATATGCAAATCGTAAATACGGAGTCGAAAGTCGTGAGCCCGAGATAGCCAGGTTTGTAACGTATTGTATGGAAGAATATACAATCGATTAATCGATTTTTTTTATGATTTATATACAAAGTACATTACTATCAGACATATTGATTGTAAAAGAGAAACGATCCCCATGCACATAATGGGCAAATCGTCAATGTAAATGCCGTGCGCTATATAGAATCCGTATGCTAGAGCTTGTACCACCAAAGAAATAATAGATAGACCTTCGTGCTTCTTCTTACGGTATAATATGTATATTTGTGGTAATTTATATATTAAAGACAATGAGGTTGCGATCCAACCAAACACTTCTTCCGACATTTTCTTTATGATATGTCAATGTATATAGTGTCAACTATAGCAGATCCGCTTTGGCCTTTGCGAACTCCTCTTTGGTGAGAAGACCATCCCGGAACATCTTTCCCAGCTCTATGAGTTCTTGGGCCATATTTTTGTGGGGAGAACTGGACGGGGACGGCGGAACCGGTCCGCGAATGGAAGACATCCTCCTAGCGGTTTCTCGTTGCTTCTTGGTTGTGAATACTATGGGACGTGTCTCTGCATTGCGCCGTCCACGTTTGTCGGCGGCTTCCTTCTTGATCTTATTGACAAACTCGAGACGTTTTTGGTGTTGGATCTCCTCGAATGAAAAAGTCTTATTCGCCCGGTTTGTGAGGCGAAAATTGATCTTGAAATTTTCGCGGTCCGATGGATGCGTTTGGCCCGAAATCGTCGCTGCGGTAATGAGACCAGGCGTGTGCGCAAAAACTCTGTGACACGTTATTTCCTTGAACAGGCCCTCGCGCTCACAATGGCCCTTGAGCTGCTTGTGAAACTCGTCCGGAAGGCGCTTAATCATAGTAGTCGTCTTTTCGACTACCAGTTTACCATCATTGACGGCTACAATCACCTGCTTTTCGCCGGAAATAAGACGCTGACACCCGTGCATATTTAGCAGCGGGTACTTGTCCGTCATGGTGAACTCATTGGGCGAGCGTTCAAACTCTAGTGTAACCTCGATCCGTGCCGAGGTAAAGGTGTCCATGAGTTCCTTGATGGCCGGCAGCATATGTTCCTTGGAAACATCGGCATTGATCAGAGAAATGTTGTGATATCCTCTGTGTGTGTCGTACTGATACGTCAGTGGGTCTTGCACACTATGTTCAGCGGAAGAAATCGAGATATCCTTACTACCCGGGTACAGATAGTCTGGATTCTCTTCAAACCACTTGGCAAACTTGACCAGAAGCTGCGGAGACACGTCTCGAATGTAGCCGTGCGACACCTTCTCGTTCAGGGCCTTCCAGCGGTTGTATGCCGCCCGATCACCACAAAACTTCTCGTGAATGAGCTTTTCCTCCTTTTCGTGGCGCTTCTTTGAAGCAATGCGCCGCTGTTCGGAAGAAATGACCGATGACCAAACAGAAAGTTTACGGAACATGGCCACTAGCTCATCGTCGGTCTTTCGTTCGTCCGGAAACTCTGCGTAATGGCCTTCTAGTTGATATTTGGCATCTTCTAGGCCGCGACGAAGCTTCTGGGCCTCGATTGCCGCGGCATTATCGCGTTGCTTCTGGCGCATGTGATGCCAAACATATTTGACAAAATCCTCTTCGGTGTCCTGACTCAGAACAGAGCGCTTCTCTTCGGCGCACCACTTGTTAATGCCCTCCATCAGGTATTCGCTGGTCGCGCGCTTGGCCGGAATGTCCCGCTGAAGCTTGTGGAGGGCTCCCCGCACTGCTCCGTTCTTTGGATCCTGAACTGTGATGAAGATAGCTCCTGGAGGGTGTGTTGGTCCTGTCTGCCAAGTACCACACCAGTACAGCTGGCCCGGGGGTGACTTGACGGCAGAAGCATAAGAACGTTTGACGGCACCTTGTTCCAGAGAACACCGCCGAAGACGCGCGGAAACGGCCCTGGTATCGATGGGTGAAGTCTGAGGGGCCGGGGCCGCCGCCATGACTGGTGAAGCTGGTGCTGACTTGGAAGACATGCTGTTACTGGTCTTTAGTGATGTTATATATATAAAAATAGAATATGACTAAATTATTCCTAAACATTCCCTGACCAAAATTTTAGTTCTTCTTTGGAAATTCCCTGACCAAAATTTTAGTAAACTGTTAATCACCCTTCAAATAAATGTCCGCTATTTCGTCAATGGTGAATGACCTTTGATCTCTGTTGGACAAATAAGCCGTCTTTTCAGACAAATATTTCATAAGATCTTTTGCTGTCTTAAAGCCTGCTCTTGTTTCAATGTTTCCATAGGTTAACAATTTCACAAACATATCTTGCGAAAAGGGCATCATAATAAGACGTTCTTTTTCAATAGCTGTATTGATAGAACCCGTAATGGGGATTCGAATGTACAGCATTTCAATGGCACAGTCCAAAGAACACCCGAATGTACGCTTGATATAATGCAGATCTTTATCGATCTGTGCTGAGCACGATCTACCGTTGAAAAAATAAGAAGCAATACGACAAGATTGTTCTGACGATGGTTTTGTAAGCATCATATTCTCGCCGATAGACACGATTTGCTCCGCTCTTTTCTGCCATTTGTACAGATTTGGGTCGAGTCCGTTGAAATGAATGTCGCCTTGATTGTAGGCAAACATGATGGGACGATCTCCGAACCCTTCTTCTAAACAATCGTCTGGAAAAACTTGCCACTTACCGTCCGTTTGTAAAATGCAAATCGCAATACCAAGCACCACTGCTGCCGCTGCATAGTCGGGAGAATCTGCATATCCTCTGGCGCCTGTGCCTGACAGCTGCCGAGCGGCAAGAAGACCATGAGCTTGACTCTCTGCGGCGTAATCCATGGCATCCTCGGAAGGTTCTTGTTCGCGGCCATATTTCCGAATAGGAACTTTTTGACAAAACTTTTGAGTAATTCGCCGAAGATAGCAGATCTCTGGAAAAACGTCAGGTTCTTCTAAAAGACGCTCGCGAGTCCGTTTAAAATGCGCCAGCTCTTCTTCTGTGTACAGTTTTGCATGTTTCATAAACCGGTCCAATGTCCTAAAAAAACAATGGCCGTCACCCAATGACCAACTTTCAGCGAAATGGCGTTTCGACAAGGCGCGCAAATCTTCCTGGCCAAATATACCGTCCCCATCCAGATCAAAACAGGTCGCAGTAAACACCACCGACGGCCTGGGGAAGACCTGGACTGTTTTTAGACGCGATACGCGCAATATTTTTGGTCGGACTCTCCTGCGAATACTTGCAGACATCGCATACATATGGAGCTGTTACTTATATAGTTGGTCAGTAAACAATCACCAAAATTTTAGTGATCATTGGCCAAAATTTTAGTCTTTCATTCGCCAAAATTTTGGTCATTCGCCAAATTTTTGGTCTTTCATTCACCACCAAAATTTTAGTGATCATTGGCCAAAATTTTAGTCTTTCATTGGCCAAAATTTTGGTCATTCATTCGCCAAATTTTTGGTCTTTCATTCACCACCAAATTTTTGGTCTTTCATTTGCCAAAATTTTGGTCTTTCATTTGTCAAAAATTTAGTAAAATCCAGGACCAACATTTTGGTCATCTCTTGACACTATTTACATCGCAAAACTCTGAGGAACAGTCATGACCAAACTCTCAGCAAAACGTTCCGGAAATGCACGCAGATCCTGCAAAAAATTGTCCACAATGAAGCGCAAGGCGAAAAGAAAGCGTCTTAGAGCTAAGAAAAGGGCCTCCCTCGCCGCCCTTCGGAAATTGCGCGAGTTGTTGAAAGCTGGCTCGGATGATGATTGTGATTTCGATTTTGACAGTGGTGGTAGAGCATTATGTTCGTCCTCTTCGGACGATTCGGATCTTCCAGAGGGCGAAAATTAATTTTATTCTCATTGTAAGCTGACTCTTGTATAAGAATATCGCGACCGGCATGTGTCCGTACATTTTCCAATACAATAATTTATTGAGCTGAATCCAGCGGCCACCATTAACGATATAGTTGTCCAGGTTATAGCCCTAACAACGCCTATTCCCAAAAACCATCTGCATTTTTTGGGCGGGCTGTATAGATCAGTAAGTGCTAATTCACCACCACTGTCAAAGAAAGTATCAATTAAACATAAAAAATCCATATGCCATGACATAAATCGAGGCCTAGATGTTGAAAATAATATATATCGAAGCATCCAAATAGACCGTACTGGAGTATCGAAGTGAGTGGACGTGACTGTTATATTTGCGTTTCGAAGAGGTTTGATCATTTTTTTATCATAGACTTCTACTAGAATGTCCGTGCGATTCTCTAACAAATGAATGAGTGTTGGTATGCTGTGCAAAACACTTGTTTTCATATCAACCCAGAGACCGCCCGGCAAATTTTGTTGAATTAATTCGTCGAGTGTTTCCGTTGCCTCGTACCAACGGTCGTGATGCATCCAAAAATGCCCTTCATGCCAATGTACATCAACTTCAATACCTTCAAAAAGCTCTGATGCGAGAATGCAACCTTGTAAACTATTTTCAGGTAGATTCGGTTGACGACAACGATGAGACCATATCTGTCTTCTTGCAAATGTAGATACTATCAAAATAAACAATAGAAACATTTAATATTTTAACAAACACATAAATATCTATTTTTAGTCTTTTTGATCGAATATTCATTGGTATCGCTAGCATTCGGTTTCAACCAATTAGCTGCTTATATGTTTAGCAATATGGTCATCATTACTATAATATGTGTCTATTTTGGATATACGGTCGTCGTTGCCGGTGGTACAGTTTTTCTTTCAGCAAGCGCTATTTATTATTATAGACGATGGCAAAAAAGAAACTACGAGCCATTGTCCCGTACCAGCGTCTCAATTTCAAATAAAAATAATGACGAACTTGATTTCTAATATATAAATAGAAATAGAAATAAAAGAATGGATACTTTTTTAGATTATTGTTATAGTACATTTCAAAGGAACAACCGATCTTCCCCTAAAAAACGTCCTAAATCGCCTTCGCCGTTTAATTCTAAACGTTTAGGACGCTATGACTGTAGGAACTTTGCGTGTATACAAGATACATATGATATATCCACATGGAAAAAGGTCAAATATAATCAAAGGGTTTTTTATTTTTGTTCTGAAGATTGTTGGAACGAATGGCTAGGAGATCCCGCTACAATGGGGTGTTGGTCACCACCAATGGTCCCGCAAGAGTCATTGGCGACTATTGAAGCACTTTCACTGGAAAATTAGACGCAAATACCTTTCGTCTGGCATTTCCACGGTTCATCGTCAAAAAAGTTTACACCAATATCGTCCAATGGCATTTGGAGTTCGCCCTCAAACCCCTTGAAAAATTCGTCGAGTTCTTCGAAAGACCAATCGTCTCCCAAAAAGTTTGCCAGTGGCACGGGAGAGGGCTCAGGCACTACTAGAGAGGGCTCTGGCACTAGTAGACGCGGACGAACCCGGCGCTCTGAGACGCGGTACACGTATTCGCAATATTCGCCACGACATTTGAGCTGGCGATTCGAACCTGCTTTGAGTCCACACTCTGGGCATGTTTTGAGACGATCTTTTTTTCTTTTGGGCTGGTGTCTATCGGCAGAATCGACGTCAGTGTGCGTTGAAACCGCGCCAACAGCCGCTTCGTCCAAAACTAGAGCGGCTCCGAGTGTTTGTTCGGGGGAAAGCCCAGAGTCGGTGTTAACAGTAATGGTTGACATGATGATGGCGAGGGTTATGGGGTGAAAGTGAATGATGTATATATAAATGATGTATATAGAAATGTGACTAAATTTTTGGTAAAGAATTTTCTTCAGAAATTTCTCGTTCCTGGTTCGTTTTTTATTTTCCTGGCTGCTTTTCTGGCGAACCGTTACAAAACAATACTATCAAATACGGGTTCTGATCTCGATCTATTGTCAATGGGAGAATTTGTAAGATTTGTTGGAAGTTGTGGCCAGGACCGCGAACGTCTTATACGTCGGGTTATTTTGGGAAGATACCCGATCCTTAGGCCCGTCCTCCTCTTTTTAACCCATAAACACGCGCAAATACAGACTAATGGAATGATTGCAAGTAATGATAGCCATTCCAAATGTGATGGACAAGTGCATGCGACCGAATCGGTCGCATTCTTCATGGAATGATTTGTGGTATTTATTTGCACAACTTGGCAAATAACTTTAGGAGGCGGTCCAGGCCGCAAATTTGATGACGGGGATGTATTTACATTGGGCGACGGGGATGACCGCAAATTCGGTGACGGTGATGACCGCAAATTTGATGACGGGGATGTATTTACATTGGACGACGGGGATGGGCGCAAATTTGATGACGGGGATGTATTTACATTGGGTGACGGTCCACTGCTCGGTGACGGTCCAGACAGCCTACTCGGCGACGGCCCCAAAAAAGAAGAAGGTGTATTATTGACGGGACTGACCACTTGCTCCGCCAAAATAACAGTTCTGCCTATTGGACACGACCATAAAGTGACATTATGTATATTGTAAATAGATACGCATGACATTTAGTGATATTCACTTTAATATATTTCTTTATTTAAAAATAAACTATTTCTAACTTATGCGAGAAAAATCTCTCTAATTTCTCTGTCGTCTGATTTTTTATCCTTTTTGGATATGTAAACGGCAATTCCAATAACAGCCGACACAAATAGCAGTATTCCCGCTATAATGGGTACAATCGTTTTTGTGATGATAGTCTTTGTCTTTTTGCTTTTTTCTTGTTTTTTTGTTAGTTTTGTAAATTTTGAATGTGCTTGTGGCGAGCACGGCGACCCTTTCGGCATGCATTCTCCACATGCGTTCCATTCATATCCTGAATTGGGTACGTTATCGCATCCTAGACAGGTGTCTCCGTTTCCTCCACAGACTTGGCATTGGTCTAGGACGTTTTTCTTGCAATCACAATAACCGGGATCTGTGCCGATACATCCTCTCTTATTAAGAGCTGGACATGCTTCGCCGTCATTTTCTGGGTGTTGTTTGATTGTGTAATTTTGATATTGTATGCCCTGTTTTCCACAAGGGGCATCGCATGGTCCAAAATCTGGATCGCCTATTATGGTTACGTCCCAATCATATATACAATGTACAGGGCAGAATTGACCTTCGCATGGTCTGTCGGTTATTTTCGGAAAACTACTACACGGTGTTCCTCCGTTTTGTGGTTGTTGTATAATTTTTCCTCTGAACCCTAGTTCTCTTCCAGAACCGCATCGTACGGAACATCCCTGCCAAATATATTGGTCTATTTGACAGTCTTGTTTGATTTTGATCTGTCTCCCATCTAAACTAATGGCGTCGTCAATTCCTGCGACTCTAAAGTATTCGTAACCATTTCCGACGATTTTGTTTGGAGCGGAAAGCGTAAATGTATGGCCGGCCTCGGGTTGAAATCTGAACCATTGGCCTACTGATACAATTGGGTCGGGTGAACCCGCTTTGATAATAATAGTTTTGCAGTTTTTTCCGAAACATTTTGTTCTATCAATGACCTTTGCCAGTGGATTATAGTCGCAATCGTCTTGAATAATACATCCCCTGCAATCCAAATCGCCATCGGTGCATGTGGAGCACTCACGATCCGAGTCTACTGTCGGCGGCTTTGACTCGTATTCATTCTCTAAACAAATTTTAATTCGCGTGCATTCACGATCCGAATCTACTGCCGGCGGCTTTGATTCAAAAAAATCATCGGCACATTCTGAAAATATACGGCATTGTCTGTCCGAATGTGCCATCGGTCCCCGAGATTCGTATTCTTCGCCCGGAACACATACTCTTAATTTTGTACATTGGCGGTCGGATATATTTGTGGGTCCCCTAGATTCGTATTCCTCGCCCGAAACACACGTTTGGTATGATAAACATACGCGGTCGGATATATTTGTACGTCCCTGATATTCATATTGGGAGTCAGAACATTCAATGACAAAATCCGTACATTCTCTATTTGTTGTGGCGTCCGGACTCTGTGATTCGTACTGTTCGCCTTCTACACATTTGGGTGTTAGTTGAGAGCACTCTCTATTCTCATTAAATTGACCTGCTGTCTGAGACGGCGCTTTGGTCTCGTATTCTTCTCCTTCCTTGCATATATTGATAGGACTACACTCCCTATTTGAATTAATGCCAGCTGGTGTCGAAATGTATTCTGTTTCATTACAAACGGTGAGAACTTCACATTCTCGGTCTGATGTTTCTGTCGGCGCAACAGTTTGATATTGCGCCGAGTGGCATGATGTAATTGGCAAACATTCTCGGTCTGATGTTTCTGTCGGCGGCTTTGACTCGTATTCATTCTCTAAACACTGCTTCGTCGGCATGCATACGACCCCATTGAGCCATTTTTCCGGGTCGCATTTGACACATTTATATTGACTCGCGTCGGGACATAATAGGCCCGATGCAGGGGTACCACCAATACATTTGCACTCGATTTGAGTGCAACATTCTTCTGCTGTACACTCGACTCCCTCGCAAAATTTATCAGTATCGGGCATTTCACCTGTAAAACTCTCACCGTTACATAAAACATAGGGGTCTTCCGATTTACATTGTTTTGCGGGGAAACAACACGTTGACTGGTCTTGTATATCACACACCGTATTGCCGCAAAATGCATTGTATTCTGGCGCAATTCTGGAAATAAAAGCGAGATAATTGACATCTTCTGTGTTGAGAAGACGCCATTCCGCAGTCGTTGTTACGGGGATCCATCCGTTGGTCTTATTGCATAACTTTTGATTTGAATTATCTACATTGTTCGTGCATAACTTTCTGCAACTTCCGTCAATGACCCTATAATCTCCTGAACAACGTTTACAACAAGCTTCTCTGTCATCTTTGTCACAAGTTGTTTTAGCACATTCTCTGTTTTTCTCGACTCCATTTCCATATCCTTCAAAGTCACACAAAAGATCTGGGTCTGGAAAATTTGAACACAGTTGTTTGTGGCATTTTCTGGACTCTCTCGAGGGGTCGCAATAAAATCCCCCGGTTGGACAAGCCTCTGTTCCACACAGACATGGGTTTTGATTGACTTTAATGCCTTCGGTGAACGCACACGACTGTATTGGCGAATCGGCACTGCATACTGAAAATTCTGCATTGCAATATTCTCCTGCCAGACACACAGTATTACCACAAACACATGACATACCCTGTTCTATGTCCATATTCATAATAAAACCATCGGCATATCTACAATCAAATAGTTGCTCCGTTGTACAGCCACATATTGGATAAAGGACGTTTTGAATTCTACACTTGCTTTCTTCCTGATTTTCCGCCCCCTGTGCCAGGCAATACTGTGGGTTTCCGTCATTGTCTCTTAGGTCGCAGTCCGGCCCGAAATCGTTGACGTTGTAAGAACAAGAACATCTGGAATCTATTTTGGATTTGGCAACTTTGTCCCTACAAAATGGAATAGAACACCTACCTCCCTCTGTATTGCTACATAGATTGCCCTTATCACACACTTCAGTCACACCACAATAGCATTTTTGAGTATTGGGGTTCGAACGAGTGTAATCAACACACGCGGGGTTATTTTTACAAGACGGGACGTTGTTTTTCAATTTCCCACCCCAGTCACAGGCAATTGATTCCTCTGACCCACCGGTACAGGTACCCCCAGATTGGCCTATTTCACAAGAAGTGACTAACGCATCACCCGTGTTTTGGAACGTGTATGGGCCCAGTTCGTTCTTGAATTGGTCACAAGAGTGCAAATAACCAGTTGAATCCCCCCATTCGAAGGGAATTCCTCCGAGACAATACAATTCTCCAGAATTGCACGTGTCATTACCGCATATACACGTACCAGATTCAGGGGTTTTCTGTCCGGATAGATCACATTGTTGGATCCAAGTGTTATCTTTTTTTATTTCGTTTGGATATGGACTGACGCGTTTTAAGCTTTTGTAGCAATATTTATTAGTTGTTGTGGTTTCTTGACCATCAAAACATTCGCAATTTACAGTGTTTGGCATCTTTCCTTCCGTATAAACGCATTTGGGAGTTGTTCTACAGATAGTTGTGTCTGTGGTGCCAGTCATATCACAATATCTATTCGCGGGACATTCGTTATCGGCCTTACACCAACATTTTTCATTGGAAATGGTATATCCGTCTAACGATTGGCAAATATTGACGGGTGACGGCTTACAAATATTAAATATTTCATCATAGCAATATTGACCTGCAGAACATTCGAATGTACCACATCTGCAAACATTTTCAATGCTACTGGTGCCCGATTTGTCCACACATGGACCATATTTCCAACACGTTGAGTCTGCTGAAACACAATAGCGACCAGTACCTCCATCGCCCTCTCTCGTAACAGGGGCGATATACCTAGATATTTCACACCATTCTTCACTTTCTGTTGAAGTAATGGCGGCGGAACCCGCCTTACAAAGAACCCCAAGTGCTTGTCTCGGTCTCCATTCATAAGACGTACATTCTGGATTTTGTTCACAGGCTGCTTGTAATTCCAGAACGGAATAATAAAATATTTCTCCCAATGTGCCATCTCCTATATCTTCAGTCTGGTCCATTGTGGCACACTTGTAATTTTCATCGCAATTGAAAGTCAAAGGGCTTTCGGGTTCATCGACTATAATTTCTTTCGTACATAATTCTCTGTCTGTGCCGCAAAGACAGTCAAGTGCGTTTTCCGAAATACCGTCTGATTCTGTGCAGAATCCATTCTCTAAACATTGACTTTCTGCCTCAATACAAAATGGGTTTTTATTTTTCCTACATTGTGAAAGACCTGTTCCGCAAGAACAATCTGAGTTAGCTATTATCCCAAATTTTTCGTCACATTTTATTGTTTCGTGACAATCCGTTGAACAGAAGGGACGATCGACACTGCAATAAAATATACCCGATGATAAAGACCCTGACAATTCGTCAGGTGGTACACATATACACTCGCCAGCATTTTCTATATTGCCGTAATTTTGTTCGCATTTGGGCGCATACAAACAAAAATTATTGGCAATTGGTGATAAATGTACGGGCCTGGGATCTGGTAGCGTTTCAATGCGAATAGACAATAAGTTGGTGCCGGCCAGAAGAGGTTCCAGTTCTGCCAGTATGGCTCGGGAGATATTAGGGAGACTATCCCAATAACTATCTGACAATAATTCAGCCGAATTGAGTTCCTCACACACTCCATTTGTTGCGTCTCTGTATCCACGAAAGCCTTGGATGTCTGAACATTTGCCAAATTCTACAGAACAAAAGGAATTGCTCTGGCAAATATTTGAACATCTGGGGTAATCGTCACATGCAAAATCACCACACTGACATGCGCGAGAATTTATTAAAAACGGATCCGTATTTGGACATAAATCGGGCTTATAACATTGCACATCGTCGCAAATAAGACCAGAATTACTATTGCATTCAGCGTTTCCACACTGACAGGCTCGAGAGTTTTGTGTTCTATTGTCGTTAAACACACAATTAGACATCGTATAACATCTTTCGTCTATCGGATCGCAAATATTCGTTCCCTTCGGACATGCGAGTTGTATGGTAGAGATATATTCAGGGTTAACACAATCAGCTTGACTTGTGCCCCATGAACCGTCTGGCGGCGCAGGGAGACCGCTGTTTAACATACGGCAAGGGCCAACGTTGCCAGGTTTCTGGTAACACCAGTACAAATTGCTTGTACTATATTTTTCCAAAAATGGATGACTAGCGGGACACGGATTGTACGCTGATCTTTTACATACACAAGATGTACCATCGTTGGGCAAAAACGGAGACTGAGACTCACAATCTTGAATATCAACGCATGTAGAACTCTCGGCCGAACACAATTGACCAGGACTACAAACAACATCTCCGCACAAACATTCTGCATTCGTGGGCAATTCTTTATCCAAATAAATACAGACGGACTTGCTTTCGAATTCGGACTTGCTTGAACATCCGTATTTTGTATGGCAATATGGGTTGGCACGGTTGCAGGAAAACGAACCACATTTGCAACTATCGGAATTCGGTGTTAATCCATATATGTAATCGCAGGTTTCTTCTGGGAACCCACAGACATCAGAACATTCAAATCCAGTATCTTTACTGCATATTTGCGTCCCACATTTGCAAGTTCCGATATAAGGCATGTAAGGCACATTTGGTGAAGAACAATCCAAAATAGAACATTGCGAATTCGAATAATCACAAGCGAGTTCTGTGCCAGTACATGTATTAGAACCACACCAACAACTTTGCGTATCGTTATGAAAAGCTTCCATAGATTGGTATTCGCATACGGGCTGTTTAGCATCGCCGAATAAACCATCGTCAGAACATTCTTTTAAATCATCCGAACAATAATCACCTGCCTCACAAAGAGTATTTGTACAATAACACGATTCATCGTTGGGAAGCAGGCCATTTTTATGGACACATTGTGTCTCAATGGCACATTTATTTACATCTGGATAACAATATTCGCCTTTAGAACATAATTCCTGACCTGTGCCACATCTACATGGTGCAGACAAAGATTCCAACCCTTCCGTGCATATGTCAATGCTAGAACATGTAGAATTTATATGATTTTTAAAACAATATTGGTCTGCAGAACATTCAAATGTGCCACAGGCGCAGGCGTCAACGTTTTTATCAAGTCCATTTGTGATTTTGCATTCGTCTAATGAACAAAAGTTTTCTTCTCGTATTTTCCAAAAATCCTGGCTATTGCAAATACAACTCCAACTGTCGGAGCCACATTCAATCGTCGAACTCAGTGCGGCATTCCACCGCACACCGTTGGATGGATCGGCTATACATCCTGGTGGGAGATTGAGATTGGTTAAAATTCCCCACGCAGTGTCCCTTTCCACCGACCATTTTTGACATTCGTTTTGTGTTGAGAGGGAAAGTCTATAATAAGTGGTATCGATGGGATCCGTCCATTCACCGTCCGAACAAAACCCAGATGTGATGAACTTGTGTCTAGGCACCACACCACAAATACAAGTCCCGGAGTCCGCGCCACATTCTACTGTAGACGTCAGAAGAGGATTCCAATATACGTACTCTGGACTAGTGGAATAATCAATAAAACAGCCCGCCGGGGATCTGTCCCGCCAATTCACCGCCAAAAGCCCAAGGTAATTTTGGCCATTGTCCTCCGCCCATTGTTTACATTCTGCCTCAGATGTCAGTAAACTTCCAACAAACGAACAAGAACCAGAGGTTACCAGATCGTAACGGAGATTCCGATGGCAGTAAAGCTCTCCAATACCACACGTTTCTGAATGACATAAGCAAGGTTCGTCGTTGAGCTGGTTTAGTTTGCATTTCCCTGGGTATATGCAATCCTGATCACATTTTTTACCCATGGTGCATAATTTATCTCCACAAAAGCATTCTTTGTCCAACTTTATGATATCTGAGTTTTCACAGACACCCTTTTCAATTTCAGAGTTGATCAAAGATAACCCATTTGGTTCTAATCTAAACTCGCCGTCGTCGGAACATTGTTGGAGGTCGGTGTGACAAAAATGGCCAGCCGGACATGACAAAATTCCGCCTTGGTCTTTCAGACAAAAACAATCCACTCCTGTCTGGCCACATCGAACATAATCGGACGTTTGCCATGGCCACCCGTCCCACGCCGTTCCTTGGTTATATATAAAAGTACCGTCAAAACTAGAACACCCTCTGGGAAATTTATGATCGGCGCCCATAGCAAAAACTCCTTTAATTTCAATCGGCTTGCTATGAATTTCAGCGAGTTTTTCACATTGTTCTTTCGATAGATTGTTTTCGTTTTCGCACCCTTTACTGCGGCCAGCATAATCCAAACCTTCTGGATCAAAGATTTCCAAAATCGACGGTTTTGCCGTGCCGCATTCACAAGCTAAGTTATTCTTTATTGTGCCGATTTTATTGACACATGATGGGACCTTTTTGCAAACACCACTGGAACAAAAATCGCCCACTTCACATTCTGCAGTCGAACATAGGCACGGAGAATTCTCAGCGACAGTACCACTAGTGTCTTTACACACTGGTTTTTGTTTACATTCGGTACCATGGCAATAATTATTGTCATTTTCACATATTTGGTCAGCGCATCCACAGCGTTCTTGCGCGACTGTGCCATCCGTGTTTTCACATATCCCGAACGTCTTACACTCATTTGTATGACAATAAGGCCTGTCATTTCCACATATATTCTCAACAGGACCACACGTGCATTCACTCTGCACGACTGTGCCATCCGTGTTTTCACACGGGAGTAAGTCAAGGCATGTACCCGAACGGCAATAGTTAGTTGGGGAACAGGTGTTTGTACCACATTTACAATATGTTTCTTGGCGGCCATCGCCAGAACAATCCGGCGGTGGTGCACAATCCCAATTCTGCGCGTCTTTCTTCATGCAGTATGTTCCAGAAGTACAGAGCGGAACACATCTACAAAGTGGGTCAATTTGGTCGTCGGATAATCCCGAAGGACAAACTGGCGAGTCTCGACATAAGTCAGAACCGCTTTCATGACAATATTGGTGCACACCGCAAGTATCTGCACCACATTTACATTCTATCTTGGACATTTTTCTTCCACTTTTGTCGGCACATTCTATTCGTTCACACGTATTACTCGCGGAGTTGCAATACGGAGTTGAACTGTCGCATTTAGCGGTACCACACATACAACTTTTATGTCTTTCTATAAATCTCAAGTTTGACATGGCTAAGGTGACCACGGGACATTTTGGATAATCAAAACACTCCTCTGAATCATGTAGACAGTATTGATTTGGCTTACTACATTTTTTTGTGCCACAGAAACAGATGTCGTCATTTTTCTCTAGAGGGTCAAACTTACAAATTGGGACGTCATTAACTTTGTTCTTGTGATCTTCACATGTTTCCAAAGGTTTATAGCAATATTGATTCTCATCGCACTTGTTTTTAGGTTTCCATCCTATATTGCAAATACAAGTATCGGAGTTCGCGTTACATTCTAATGTAGACGCCAGAAGAGGATTCCAATATACGTGCCCTAAACTATCACGATCACGAACATCCATAAAACAGCCCGGCGCGGAGGTGGCCCGCCAATCCACACCCAAAAGCCCCAGGTAAGTTTTGCCATTGTCCTCCGCCCATTGTTTGCAGGCTTCCTCCGTAAGAAAATTTCCATCTGCACATTTGTTCGATGTACGTAGTTCATATTCAATAGTTCTGCAAATACAAGTCTCCCAGTCCGCGTCACAATCTACTGTAGACGTCAGAAGAGGATTCCACCATACCAAAGTTGTACCAACGGTAGTCTTAGCAATATAACAGCCCGGCGCCCACAAGTTCTGTAATTCATACGCATACAAAGCTCGTCCGTAATTTTGGTCATGGTTCTTCGCCCATTGTTTACATTCTTCCTCAGATGCCATTGAGTTTACACACGTGCCCGATGTACGTAGTTCATATTTTCCATTCGTTTGGTCAATTATTTGGTCAATTTGGTCTCCACACATACACTCATTTGTATTTTGATCCTGGCCAAGATGGTTTTTACAAACAGGTAGTTCATTGCATTGTCTTAACTCTGAGATGCAATAATTCCCATTTTCGCTGCCTGGACCACACAAATCACCACCACATAAGCACGAACTACCCAAAGGTTCGGACCCGTCCCCATATAAACACGCGGATTCTGCGAAACACGTGTTGTCAGAGCATGTTGGCTTATTAGAGTCACATATTTCTCCATTATCACCACAATGACAACCCCAAAATCCTAAATCTTTCGAACAAAGTTTACGGGTTTGGAATCCTTGCTCTAATCTGTCCAGGTTTATGGAATCAGCCCCCGGGAACCCCAAAGCACTAGCTACGATGTTATATTTCCTTGGTCGATTCACATTATCCCGCGCGTCGGGGGCGCAAATACAAGTCCCGGAGTCCGCGCCAAATTCTACTGTAGACGTCAGAAGAGGATTCCAATATACGTACTCTGGACTAGCGGAATCATCTAAAAAACAGCCCGCCGGCTCGCTGTCCCGCCAACTCTCACCCAAAAGCCCCATGTGATATTTGCCATTGTCCTCCGCCCATTGTTTACATTCTTCCTGCGTAAGAAAATTTCCATCTGCACATCTGCCCGATGTACGTTCTTTATTTGGAAGGGATGTACTTATACACACACCGGGCCTATTTCCATTAAACGGCTCGCTGCCATGTGTATTCCATACGAAATTCACCCCTTTGTTCGTTGAACAACCCACAGGCCGTGCTTCGTAACTTGACTTCCAGTCCACAAAATCGCCATAATAATACCAATCGGCTCTGTCGTCGCCTTCTCGATTATTACCGTTTGGATCTGAGTAGGTTTCGCCAGTATATTCAACTGCGTCACGATCCCAAAGTATCTCCGCCATATGTTCGCATTCGGCCTTGGTCCTGACATCCCTATAGCCATCTGTATCAGCGCAACGGCCGCTAGATATTAATGTGAACGGTGCGTCCGATGGCCATTGAACTGACCGTGGGTTATTGAAATATACGGTATCCCCTACCAATAAACACCCGCTCTGATAATCTGGAATGTTGAATTCATGGCCTATATGATAGGTCATTGGCAACGTTTCCTTCTTTTTGCAGAGTGAACTACCTACGAAAGAGGTTGGTAGTATAATGGACGGATTAAAATATAATTGGCCGTCCTTGATAGTACATCCAGCGGATTGCTGGGCATCTTCCGTTGCATCTTTGAACTCTCCATTGATTTGCAAATACGCCAATTCACATTCATCTTTATTCTTAATTAAGAATAAACTGCTGGATTCTAGACAAATGTCGTTCTCTATAGCTTCATAGGTTACATCGACAACTTTGTGAAGGGCTCCCATCGACTGACAAATACCCCAATTTGTAATATCTTTCCAGCCGCCTTCGCAAGCTTCGGAGGGTTCTATTTGCTTGCTTTGAGTTTCATCTTGCTCAAGTATATCAATACAAATAGAAATTGGTTCGTTGGCACATATGGACTTCTCTGACTCCTCATTATAACAAAATCCTCCAAGTACGCGAGAATCTTTGATTCCTCCAAGTACGCGAGGTTCTTTGAACCTCGATCGAATATTTGTGCACTCGGTATCGTCAACTGGTAATTTCAAGACTTCCGTGACGTATTTGCACTCGGCAGGTTCTAAAGTTCTATCAGACCATCCGTCTCCAGGGAGGACGCCGCGGCAAATACAATAGGCATTATTACCACAAACACTGTCCCCATTAAATGCTGGATCCAGCCAGGCGGTGGGCTTATTATTGTTCATCGCATAAATAGCACAGCCAGTGTACATGAAATATTTGTCGTTTTTGTCGTTAGTGTACATGAACCAAGATCCGGCGAGGCGATCTTCGCGAACATTATTGTGCCAATATTGACATTCTGCCTTTGTTAAATCTGTTTCACATTTGTCCGATCGACGTATTTCATATTCCGGGGCTGCAGCGTATTCATATTGTTGCGAACCACACACATTCATAATACACCATTCTGATTCTGAACAAGTCTTGTTTATACCACCACCATTCCAATGTAAATAACCGCCAGATGCAAAATAACACCCTTTCTTCTTATCGACGGCTGTATCAGTGTTAAATGTATAACCCATTTTTGTGGCAAAAGCCCCGCACGACACTTTATCGGCTATGTCATTACCGTATTCGCAAGGTTCTTCGCTTAAGTAAACACGGTCAAGTGCGGGAACAACACTGCAAATTTCATTGTTCCCACAATCACACGGTTCTGTGTTAAATTTCGAATCCGTTTCGCACGGCTTGGGCGATTGCCTACACTTCCCGTCATAACAAAAGTATCCATTTTCTGCACCGCATATTTCATCACCGTCACAAGAGCACGCATCAACATCGTTTTTTACATTGCCATGATTTTCTACACAGAGTTCAAGACACTGGCGTTCACCGGGAACAGAATGAGCAATGCACTGCTTCTCCTCATCACAATCTACAATATTGTTGGATTTCGTACCACATTTACATTCCCCATCGACGCAAAATCTACCGTTAATGCACTTTACAGCAGTACCGGCATTCGTCCCACACATACAATCCGATTGTCCATCTTTACAAGCCGGATCATTTAGACAAGTCCCAAATAAATATGTGGCATCAGTTTTTGGCTCATCTTGAACCCAACAATATTGTTCCTTGGAACAAGTCTGTGTTATTCTATTGATTTTGGGAAAAAAATGGTCGGGATCAGCTTTACACAAGCATATGTCATTGTTTTTTTGAGTTCCGTCGGTATTTTCACATAGACGGGCTTCACACTGTTTTAGTAGCGTTTCGGGTTCCGTGTAGATATTGTCACCGCCGGTCGCCGTGTCCTGGGGACTGCAAAGTTGGCCGTCTCCACACATCGCCCAGAATGGACGCGTGTCGGAGGAGCAAAAACATGGAGTTTCGTCCGGTTCTTCCTTACATTTTGGCCATGTTTTTCCTTTGACGTCGGGAGTTTTACATATTTGTATGAAATTATCCCACCCCCCTTCATATTTTTCAATTTCGCCTTCACCTTGCTGTTCGGGATTAACGTACCTTACTCTAATCTCAGGAGAAGAACCGGTATGTATAACCATCCCACAAACAAATTGTCCAGATCTGGCATCCACGGGATGTCTATCAGCATTATAGGTTTGATCAGCGTTAAAACTTTGATAGGGAAAGGCTTTTTGGTACGCTTTGGCGCATACACTATATGTATTCGCTGCGTCTGTACCTTGAGAAGCGATAACGGGTACGAGACCGTAATATTCGCATGTAAAATCGGTTATAAATAAATAATTAATGTCTTCAGACTTTATATCTTCAGAACCGTCTGTCCAGCCATAAACGCCTGAAAAGGTTGAAAAAATGATTAGACAAAAAAACGTAATGACCATTCTTCTTCCAAACTTTTGACCTAAATACTGTCATTTCAGAATCATTTCAGAATATTCGTTAATTATTTAGTAAATGACTAAATAATATTAAGTCATTATACCAAGGTTACATCATGAAACAAGGTTGGAAGAAGAATCTCACGATCTATGTCCGCATTAAAAAGAGATACCGTCGTGGCAAATTAAAATCCAAAAAAGGAGCGAAATGGGATTTCCTGGCCGACGGATACCGCAAAACCATTCGAGTCTGTCCCATCAAAGACTTGTGGCACTATCGCCTCACAGTAGAACACCAAGAATGGACCCAAAAATTAAAGGTTTTATTTTTAGACGACAAACCTTTCAAACTTCAGCGTGAACGATACGGTGCATGGCGGGGCGCTAAAACTGGCCGCACAAAGCCGCGCGCATTGAGGGTATGGCAAATTACGGGGACTTCGGACGTCATCGTCGGACATCTAGGCCGATATACGCTCGCAGTTTCCGATGGACAGAAACTTATTCCTTTCAAAAAAATGCCTCTGCCGACCGACTCTTTTTTCTTGGGAAGGGGACCTCTGAATCCACGCCAGTTTAAAACTTTAAAGACCGTTTGCAGGCATCCTCGGCCAAAAATGGTAACGCTTGTACGCGCGCCCCAGCTATACAAGATACCTACAAGAGACGAATTAGGAGATAAACACAAATATTAATTTAATATGATTTCTATGTACAATTATTTTTAAACTATTCTTTGAATGATTCAGACTTCCAAATCACAATGCCTACCCCCAATATAGACAGAAGCCATGCCGCCTGGACACCTACAGAATATATTTGAGCATTCTCTTTCAGAATAAACAGAGTAAGCTCGCCAATGCCATAGAAATCGATACCTTCGATCACAATGCCCGTTAAAAAGGCGTTGACTATAATGTCAAGAAGAGATGTGAAATCAGAAAACCAACAACTAAAGAAGCCTGCAAACAATGCGTGATGCACGTGCACATATTTATGATCTTTCAACAACGTTACCCATAGAATGAACCAGGTTATAAACACACACATCCACGGAAACCATTGTTTTTGGCATGACCGCCGTTTTTTTGCGCGAATACCCTGCCAAATCACTAGCACGGCTATAAGGGCTGCGAGGCCCGCCACAATAAGCTTGCCTTCTGGCGGGAGACGCCGCCAAAATCCCGGAGTAAGCGCAAAGCCCTGCAAAGGACCATACTCACCCGCAAGTCCAAAGATGATAGCACCAGTATGGCAAGTTAATGTATACAATATTTTGTCACGTTTATTCTTCAACTCGATGGCTTGCACCTGATGGAGGCCCAGAACGAGTAGGATACTGTACAATGCGTTGTACGTGATATTGAATTGCGTGATCGGGTCATGTGATTTGGGATCAATGAGGGATGATTGTTGTAAACATTGTGAGGCAAAATATACAGAAAAGGCGTTGAATATTAAAAAATAATACATTCATATAACTATACAATGTTTAAATAGAGTCAAAAGTCAGAGTCATGTCCGATGATTTGGCGAATGACCAAAATTTTGGCGAATGAACAACCAATTTTTTTGGCGAATGACCAATTTTTTGGTCCGAATGAACAACCAAAATTTTGGCGAATGAACAATTTTTTGGCGAATGACCAATTTTTTGGCGAATGACCAAAATTTTGGTCCTATGAGATTACCAATTTTTTGGCCATTGAGTTACCAATTTTTTGGTCATTGAGTTACCAATTTTTTGGTCCTATGAGATTACCAATTTTTTGGCCATTGAGTGACCAAAATTTTGGTCATTGAGTTACCAATTTTTTGGCCATTGAGTTACCAAAATTTTAGTCCTCTTCATCCGAATCTGAAAGAATGCGTTTTCTCCCAGAACTTTTGGACCCCTTTGATAATAAATTTGCCAAATCATCGTCTTCATCCGAATCTGAAAGTGCATCATCCTCGGCCGAACGTCTTTTCTTCATAGATAATTCACGTCTATATCTCTCGCTTTCATCCTCAGATTCCGACGAATAGGAACCGTCCGATTGTACTTCCTCCTCCCTGAACAATGCTTCCAGTTGTTCATGTGTTAGATATCCCGATACGTCTCTCAAGCCATATTCTCTGCCCTTCGCTGTTAAGGAGGCCGCGGCGGAACTCTCTTCTTTTTCTTCTTGTCCTGTTTTGACGGGGCCGGTTTCGTCCACTACAGAGTCATCGAACATTTCCCGGTCTTCGGCCGTTTCTACTAAAGAATAGGGCCGTGTCAAGGCGGTCCAAATGGTGGCCGATTCATTGCCAGTGATTTCTGGTAATGCCGCCGAAGTTATCCTTGGAGCATAATAATGTATGTACAAATAAATAAACTTGTTAAAGCCGACACCACGCCCAAACATCACTGGATTATGCCTCCAATAACTTAACAAAGCTCCATGGGCAGAATCGTTTTCATAACCATTTTCTAACAAATATCTGTGCAAAATTCCATCATCTCCACGCAATGAATATGCTTCCAATAGTTCGGAAGGCATGCGCCGGACGCCGTGTTCATGTCTCAAATGTTGTTTAAGTCCGGTTTTGCTTGTACTGAGGGTTCCCACTAATTGCCTGAAGCCATCTATATTCTGTCTTGATTGTGAAAGAATATAATCAATGATGCGCTGTATAGGATCTGTTCTTTTGCGGAGCGATGTGATTTCCGCAGAATCTCCGAATTGTTCAGGCGAACAAGTCATATGTGACCAACAGATTGGGCAGATCCACAACTGTGAGGCGTTCATATGTGCCCTTGCCCACGTAACCAATCGTTGATTATTGGACACGCGCTCTTGAATGCGATCCTGACCAATTGCATCGTCGGATTGCTTTTGAATCGGTATGTTAAAAGCTTTTGATACCTTTTGAGCGTCTGAAACATCCATCGGTATGCGAAAATGGGGTGGCTGTAACAAAAGTCCTTGTGGAGAACGGCATCTATCCAGAGTTGAAGCGTTGTAACAACATTTTAGATTATGATCGGGTGCTATGTATTCTACGTGTTTCGCTTCCAAAGGTTCTAGAGTAATCGAGTCGTTCCTATCCGGAGAAGAAAACTTGTCACCGTCTTTGCATTGATTGCAGTCCAATTGATGTTCATCGGTGGCTCCTATACAAGAGTGAATTTGTGCTTTGGATTTAGTTTTCTTTTTGGGCGGTTCTGCAGGAGCAAACAAACGATACATATTTATAAAAAAAAATCAAAGTTTATAGTTGTAATTTGTGAATATTATCTGCGACGAGCGTGACCTGTTGCCCGGATATAATCCTCTTCAGAACGCTGACGACGAAGACGAGGAGGAGGACTGGTGGCATGTCGTCGAATTAATTCACCGGCTCCAAGCACAACCGCGCCAGATAATATAGACTTTTGCATGTCAGACATTCCTTCTTTCTTTTTTTGACGCCGTTCCCTTTTACGCCGATGTTTAGCTTTCTTTTTGTTTGATGTCGTTTTGTGCTTTGCATTTTTATTTTTTGATCTTCCAGAGGCATGTCTTCGCATTCTAGGTGGGCCATCGCCCGAATTATTAGTACAAGATCCAAGGGCTTCTTCTTTTGCTTCCGTCAGAGTAACAAAGTCTTCTTCGTTGCCATCTTTGTCAGGATGATGCCTTAAAGCCAAATCGCGGTATTTTGTCTTTATTCGTTTGCAATTCTTTAACCTTTTCAACGAACGCACGTCTTTATGTATATTGTGGGCTCCCGCGCTTGCTGCGATACCGCCGGCGATTAATGTAGATAAATGTTTTCCTTCGGCTGTGACAAATTGTGAATACATATTTGTTAAAAAAGATCAAGACTAATTTATACTAAGGAATGACCGAAATCATCACACACTAATGTTCTTTTAGTTCGTTCACTTTTTAGTTTTTATGCGTCCTTCGGCGTTCACAGAGACACAGAATTCGTATCCTCCATGGAACCACAGTCTTTTTACATCGTCAGAGGCGGGATGGTACCAATATTCGAATTTGTTGACATTCCATGAAGATGGGTTGAAAACATTAGTAGATCTGGCAATTCCCTTTGAGGCAAACCAGTCGTTGATTTCTTTTTCCTCCTTTATAGACAGTTCAGGGACCGTACAGCCACCCGGGCATGTTTTTCCTAGCCGCATGCGATAATAAGAACCTTTTTGGACATCGTTGATAAGGATCCAGCGCTGTGTTTTGACAAGATAAGAATACACCATCGTCAACCAATGACCAAAATTTTAGTGACGACAATGACCAAAATTTTAGTGACGACAATGACCAAAATTTTAGTGGCGACAATGACCAAAATTTTAGTGACGACAATGACCAAAATTTTAGTGGCGACAATGACCAAAATTTTAGTGATCAATGACCAAAATTTTAGTCACAACAATGACCAAAATTTTAGTGACTATTTAAGTTCCATGAGGTTTCCCAATGGATTTCTGCTGCTGTTCGAATACGCGCGAAAAGAACCCGAAACGGCGAAAAATAAAAGATCATAGTGTTCAGCCAGTGACAATAGCACGTCCGGAATTATTAAAATGTGCCGAAAAATCTTGTGAAGCCGTTATTGCCAAAGAAAAACTCATGGAATGGCGCGCGGCGATTTGTGGCAGATATATCTTCAGGTTTTGCTCTGATGAATGCTGGACAGTTTGGCTTAAAGACGTTACGCCAAATCAGTCCATCATTCAGTTTGGTTCTCCGAATACACCAGCAATTGAACCCCACGAACGTTTGAATGATATCCCACTACTCAATATATAAAAGACACAATAATTAATTGAAATGTACATAATTAATCCTCTATATTTTTAATATCGTCTGTTTTTGTTTTCATATATTCAAAAAATGTCCAAAAGTCCAAGTGTTCGCCACCTCCCGGCGATACAGCCTTCATAAACGCGTCTGCTTTGCCCGATTCATCGAGTGACTCATACCACACTATCTTATTTTCTAGGCGTTTAATGGCCGCGTCGTATATTCTTTGTTCATTTTGCCGTTTTGCTTCCGATTCTTGTTTTATTTTGGCGATTGCGGACACCTCGTCAATCATAATCGCGTTGTTGGCTACCTTCAGTGACAGTGCTTTGGATTCGATCGTGTTCGCCATCCTTTGAATGGCGTTTTTTACATGTAAATTTGCGATATCTTCGATTTCATCTGACGATACTCCGAAATTCGAATCTTTGTCCAATTTGTCAAAGAGTTGAGTGATTTTTTTAAATTTTTTGGCGTCAAATCCGTGAGGACATTTTAGAATTGGAACTTTGGAGGGTTGACTTCCCATGTAATTTAATGGAGCACCCCTTTATACTTTGCATGAGTTAGTATAAGAGTCGGCTCTTTTTAGATGGAATGCAAGCGGTTGCCACGTATATGGCTGTATCGTTTAGTGGGCCGATTTTCAGTAAGATGGGCATTGTCGGCAAAGATCTGCATAAAAAGGATTCGAGAGAGATACCAGAAGCGATGGGCCTTGTCGCGGGACTGGTTTTGTTAGCATTTTTACCGCGAGATTCGACATTATTTTTAACACTTGTGGGTCTTTGGATCGGGGCACTGGACGATATTCTAGATATACGTTGGAGATATAAACTACTGTTCTCGGCGCTGGCCTACCTTTTCCTTATGGCGGAGAAGAATACGTCTGTAAATTTATTTGGACATTTGATAGACTTGCATATTTTCTATCATGTATATATGATTTTATGGTGTATATGGTGTGGAAATGCTATCAATATCTATGCGGGAATAAACGGTATAGAAGTTGGACAAACGCTTGTCATTGCGATTGGTCTGCTTTTTTTTACGGAAGCAACGGACGCGTTAATCAGTTATATTTTTGTGGGTGGTGCTCTGTTGATCCATAATTGGTATCCTGCCTCTGTTTTTGTGGGCGATTCGTGGTGTTATCTTAGTGGTATGTTTTTTGTCGCGGTTGCCCGTCATGAAACAGAACAACTTGCGATTATAATGTGGCCACAGGTTTTGAATACTTTGATCTCTATTCCCGAATTGACTGGTTATAAGGAGTGTCCTCGACATAGAATGCCGAAATATGATTCTAAGACCGATACTTTATATCATTCGGGAAAGGGTACACTGATAAATATTATTCTTTGTGTATTCGGCCCCATGCATGAGAAAAAGTTATGTCAACTATTACTGGCGATGCAAGTTTCGGGCATTGGTCTAGCTTTTTTTATTTAACTCATAAAAAATAACGTCAAGGGTTATTTAAGGACTTGGACTCGTTTTAATGTTATTCGATAGGTTTGTATTTGTATTGTATGTACTATTCTGTTACAACTGGTTTTTATTAGGATATCTTTATAATATTTGGCCGGCGATCTTTCCGATGATCGCAATGATCATGTCATTGGCAACTGTATCCGTAGTGACTATGCTCCAATTACAGACAATTGTACGTGAAACCCCCTTCAAACAGCACGAAAAATGGGCAACATTATCCTGGGCAACGGTACATATTATACTTTCTAGTCTGATCATTGCGGATAGTTTCGAGGCGGCCAATATTTTGGTCATTGGTCTGATGATTGGCCTTTTATTGACGGGAGTGATCGTGGTCGTCGGAACGTGCGCCTGTTATGTCATCATGCTCAACGGAAAGGAATGGTACGCTCACATACACATGACATGTATTAGTTTTTGGGTGATGGCACAATTCTGGTCGATACGTCTACCTTCGGAACAATTAAATTACTTGGGAACAGCACCGATCATTATGATGGCCATCCTTCGGGTAGTGTCCATCATTGAAGATGGCATTGACGGTCGTTTTTGTGCCGAAATAATGGCGTGGACAACCTGTATTGCTTTGCATCTCATTGGCGACCAAGGGGGGCTGCAAAAAGAAACGTTCTTCTGGGGAACTTGTATCACAGTAACCGTACTCATATTGTTGAACAAACATGTCAAAGCCATTGCGTTTATGTTTGCATTGCCATTTGTCACTCTTGCCTTGCTCCTATATTTATTGCTGACGAGGGAACGAGGTCAGTCTTTCCGTTGTATGTTGGACAATGCCAGAAGAGCGTACGAGGAATACACGAAAGAACCAGAATTATTACCTTTAGATGTAGAGTTTGGCGCCGAAGATTTCGACGAAAAATTATAAACTATAAAGTCATTGTTTTGTCTTTAAAAAAAATGTTAGAATCCGAACCGGATCGTTGTTATGTTTGTCTTGAAGAATGCGATACGAAATCACCCTGTGAATGTCAGATGCCCGTCCATGAGCATTGTTTATCGGAGGCACATCATGTCTCACAACGAAAAAATTGTAGTATTTGTCATTCTGCCATACAAGTGAAGAACTTACATTTTTTCCCAATTCCACCAACTGTCTTCAGAAGACATCCCGAGAATCAAATAGCAAAACCCGTAATAGGAGTCGTGTGCTATCTCATTTCCATTTATTTGGTTTTTGGATGGGTCGGTAAATTATTCGCATACGGATTGGGGTTCGAAATTAACCCTGAATGGGGGGCCTTTTGGACACTAGAACATTTTTTGGCATTTGTCATTTGCTTTGTATTTGTGACCTGTGTATATAACGGTGCAAGACACGCTAGTTAAAAAATATTTAGTCTTTGAAGAATTTTCTTGAAGAATTTTCTTCAAAGACTAAATATTGTCAAACAAATTTACTTAATTTACTTAATTTACTTTTAAAAAAAAATGTCTCATAATAATACTGCCATTGCAGCACTAAACACTCTCGCCAATGTGTCAAAAATGGCCTTTAAACATTGTGGACCACTCCACAAGTGCCGTGCTTGCTTTCAGGTCGCGCTCGACCATTTTTCTCTCGAATGTCGTATATGTAAAACACCATATGACATTACGAAAAAGAGTCCATTGAATAAAGAGTCTAACAACATTAATGTGACTCTCGAAGAGCCGGCACCTGCTCTTATGGCTGTAGAGACGAAAGAGACCCCTTCTGAAGGCCAAAACAAGCGCAAGCGTGAAACTGGCAGAGGTCCCAGAGGTCCTTACAAAAAATCTAAAAAATTCATGATCAAGGCGGCCGCAAAACGTGCCAAAGAAGCATCAGAAGCGATTTCCTTACAGGAAGATTTTGACGAATGGTTTGAAAAGTATTGTGTCTATGACGACAGTGCGAAATTGTCGGCCATTTGTGCTCAGTTACGGAAAAAAGCCTCTAATTCTTACGAAAAGTATTGTGAAAGAAAAAACAATCCATATCTGAATAAAAAAGGCTTTGACGCGGCGATCAAAGCGAAAACTGGTTCCGTGCCCGTACAAGGCACTGGCAACAAATGGAGATTTAAGCATATTAAATTTTATGTGTGTAGGCCTCTAATATGAATATGTACATATATTATTTATTATTTTCATTGTATTTGTATAGAGGTTGTGCGGCCATTGCTGGAAATGTTTCTACGTCTGTGACAGTCATTTTGAATCGTTGTAAAAGTTGTATATCACAATCAGATGAGTTGTTGACTCGTTTTGCATCCTTTTTGGCGGCTTGCACCGGGTCAATGTTAGAATCGCTGTAAAAATTTCTGATGCCAGTCGAATTCAAAAGTCCATACCATGTAGAGCACGAATAACGATAAGAATATACGTCCATGTCCTTTAAAAACTTCTACATTTATATACGCTACTTTTTTCTCCGTTTGGCCGCCTCATTCGCGATAAGTGATGATCTCCCTCTTTTGTTTTGTACGCGAATGTGATTTTGGTACACTGAAGTATCTCTAAATTGACCGGGCTCGTGTGAAATAAAGTAACAAGTTCTTTCGGGGTCCTCTTCACACCAATCTCTCAAGGTTTCTTGTATGGCAGAGATCCCAGGCTGGTCCATAGATGTACACGCTTCATCCATGATAAGCAATGGCCATTGGTCTGCTTTCATAGATTTCCATGCTAAAAAGGATGCTATCTGAACTCTGCGCCATTGTCCTCCCGACATAACGCCCGAAAGGCCTGGAGCGATGACTTTCCGGACAAGTCTTTCTTTGGAATCGAATCCGGCTTGTAGATGACAATCATCGCCAAAAAACTTTTGAAGCCAGTGCGACGTTTTTGCGGCCAATTTTTTAATAGTGTGTTCCATAACATATGTCTGAATACCTTTGGAGCCTGTCCACTGAATGATCTGTTTCATATGTTGTTGTTGCAGCCTTGACTTACAGGCGTAAAGCTCTGCCACCCTTTTTTTCCTCAAAGTCTCGACAACTTCTTGGTCGGATGTATTATATGGCGAAACTTCGGCGACAAGACCTTCACGCACTCGATAAAGCGCCTGCAAAGCTCTTTCAAGATCATGCCTTTGAACCATTTTGCGTTTATAGTCGTGGAAAATCTGATATTCGCGCTCATACACTGTTTTTAATTCAGATACGTGGTTCTCGAGTTCCGATACTTCTGATTTGGCTAATGTTTGATTGATTTCGCCGATAGTACCGATCTTTTTTTGTGCGATGGACCACAATTCATACTCTTTATGAGCTTTCTTTTGTGCTTGTAGATTTTTGGCAGCTTCTTGCCAATCTGTAGACGCTTTTGCGTGATTCACGCGAGACGCTTCTGTATTTTCATGCAATGACCGAAGATGAATATCATGCGAATCATCTTTTTGAAAGGGGCGTTTGCATGCAGAACATATCGCATTCTTTTTAAATGTTTCTAATGTTTGACGAGCAGCCGATAATTGTGCCCGTCTGGCGGCCAAAGTAGCCTTACACTGCTCTTCACGGACTTTAAAACGTTCCAGCTGGACCGCCGCCGGGGCAGGGCTCAATTCTTTCCAATTTTTTGGCAATGACTCTATGATAGTGTCGCGGCGTGTTTCCAGACGGATTTTGGCCGTGCGTGCGGCATTAAGATTTCTCTCATACGAATGAAGGACTGTTTTTTTGGGTTCGGCTGGCTCTAGTTCTGGCACAATGACTCTATCGAGCGATGTTCGAATATTCGAGACGTCTTGACGATTTTGTTCCAATCTTTCTGTGAATTTTTTCTGCCATTCGACGTCCATTCTCAGCGCACGCGCATGTCTTTCAGCGGCCTTGCAATAATTTTCTTCGGCTGTTCTTGTATCTATCTCTAAGCGTTTTAATTCGTCCACTATCTCTTTAGCAGTCTCTTTCGCCCATTTGTGCAAGTTATTCCACATTTCCATGTTCGATAATGCCTGTATTTCCAGTTTTGCCTGTGAATCCGAGGCATCGCAGAAGCGATTCACGTGCTGCTGTGACCAACAACAATTTCTCAAGATCCAACTCAACAAATCGGAGGCGGACATTCCAATGCCAATGATCTCCTCGGAAATGGCACGCTGAGTCGCGGATATCGTGGACCTGGTACGGTCTACATGGCCAATCTCCAACTGTAAGGTATGCTTCCGCGGATTTGCCGCCAATGTCCGTGTAATTTTGAACGGTTTTTGTTCGGTATTGCCCGTCAATGTGATACAAGCGGGTCCTTCGCCGTTATGAAGTACAGAAAACCCATTCTCAAAAGACATGTTGTTACGACCATCGATGAGGCCTGTAAATGCCCACAATAAAGCGCCGGCAGTGACCATAGACTTTCCGGCGCCATTCGAAGCATCAGAGTCGTTCATTTCGCCAGATATTAGAGTGAAGCCTTGACCTTGTAAAGACACGACGACAGGGCCTACAAACGGTCCAAAGCCAGAAATAGACATTCTTGTTGGCGTCACACGTTTTAGAGAGTCTGCGTTCGTTTGTCCTACCATCAATGCGTCTATTTTGTCATTCATAATCTTCCAAGCTTCTGTGTCTTGGTCTATTCCGTGTATTTTGGCGTATTCGCGCAGTAGTTGTTTCTCTGACATGGATGCCGGCTCTTTGATTCGCGTTTCTATTTCGACGATCTGGCGTTTGATATCTACTTGGACGCCCTTCTCGCGTAATTCGCGCACAAGTTCTATATGTGTCTGTCCCGTAACAGACACGCGGTCATTGCTCCGAAGTTCGGCGGAACGCGCAACTAGTTCGGAAGGGGTCCACTTGTATTGTTTACGGCCGATGTCAATAGGAATTTTGCAATCAATGTCGGCTTTTTCGTTCAAAACTAACAAAGCCTTCTTGTCTTCGGCCTCGGATAGTGTCAACTGATAAGGAGAGCCCAAATAGACGATTCGCTGATAACTTTGAGGCGTATGGTAGTGACCCGTGTACACAGGGATCCCCGGAGGAAACATTTCGAGAGATAAACCTTCAGTAGAGATACGCTTCGCATTCAATTTGAAACCAATAATGTCGAAATGGCCGAATATAACATCGACGTCCGGATGAGCGTCGATTATTTGCTTACAAACAACCGGATCTCGACGCCAAGGCATCCACAGCCGATTGTTGATCACAGTGGGTTCGTCCAAGACAGTGACCAAATTGGAAGCATATTTGAAAGGCGTCAGGCCGTGTTCCGTCTCAGAGGCATCGAAATAGTCATGATTGCCGGGAATCATGGTCATTGGGACATGCCATTCCTCCGCAAAAAAACGCAAAAGTTCATTGAGTATATCTACGGGTAGTGTGCCTTTGTTATACACGTGGTCGAAGAAATCTCCAAGGAATCCAACAGGGACGTTGCGCGTTAGAGCTTCGCTGTGAACTCTCCGAAGAACTTGCATGCATGTGTCAAACGTCTTTGGACTCAAATGAAGATCTGAAAACAAAAGCATTTCATTAGTATAATCTTTATTTTATATATCAAAAACACATATGTGTTATGGACGATAGGTTTCGTTTTTTTACATATATAAGTTTGACCACAATGTCTAGATTTTTAAAAGATTACAGATGGCCGCCCATTTTGAAATAGGGGATATCGTCCAAATACAAAAACAATTCCAGAGAAATAGTAGAAATAGACAAATATATAGCAACCAATTCGGATATATTGTATCCAAGGTGGAAAACGAAAGGTATGGGGGCGCTTCATACTCTATACGAGTTAAACTCTTGTATACGCCAGTGCCAACAGAATCGGCAGACAATACACCCTACAGATTTCAGTACAACTACCAATTCGAAAAGATCAGGGGGGATGGCCTCCTGGTAGATGTCGATACTTCACAAAAAAAACAAACCATCACTTATCCATCAAGGCCACTATTCTCACTCTTTCGAATTGAAGCAACTGCGAAAGGATATGATCTCTATTCTATTTTTTCAGACAATGCGTTGAATATTTTGCCGAATCATACTTTTAAAACTCGATGGTCATCGGTTATGAGCAGATCGGGCGATACGCGAGCAGTCGTTTCGAAAGCGATTGCGCGCAGTCTGACGCACGGACATAAACTTTCAGCCGCACTGCTTGCAAAAGTCAGAGAATTAAGAGGAGATCTTCGAAAAAAACGCGGGAAAACGCGCCAACAATCGTGGGATGAAAACGGAGTCGTGTGTTTGTATTGTGGAGACAAAGCCACAGACATTGACCATTATATTTCTGCCGTTCAAAAAGGAGACCAAAAAATTGGTAAATATTTAGAAACAGAAATTAATTTGGTACCTTCCTGTCCGAAATGTCACAGAGCCGGAAAAGACAATAAACAATATAGAAATGCCACCGGAGGCCAAAACATTATCACTTGGTGGGAAAACAACAAAAAATCACACGGAACAAATCACCCACAAATTTTAATCAAAGAACGATTAAAAAGAGAAATTAAAGGCAGTGGCAAAAAAGAAAGAAGAAAACAAGCCAAAGAGGCCATCGAGGCCAAGTTGGTCGCTTTCCACACATTTCACGAACAATACGCACCATCTATGCCCGCGGCTACTCATGAGAAAATGGCGAAACAGGTAAATCATGCCCTAAAAGTTGCATACCAAACACTTCAAAGAGAACTTACTTACATTGATCTCACCGACGAATTCTACAATAATGGTCCATCTCTTATCAATGAAGCCAACCAGAGATTTGCTGCCGCCATAGGCGAGGCGGCGCCCCAACCCGAAGAGGCAGAGATATCGTGGTCGGATTTTGAAGACGATTCACTGAAGGATGTAGATGACCCTTCGAAATGGGCATTTGAAGAAGAAGAAGAAGGAGGCATATCTGACACACTGAGCTTGGATCACATTGCGTCCTTGCCTGTTTCGGATCTAAAATTTTGATACATTTTTGCGCCTATAACGGCGAACATTTTTGATACATTTTTGCGCCCATAACGGCGAACATTTTTGATACATTTTTGCGCCGTATTAGGCGAACATTTTTGATACATTTTTGCGCCCATAACGGCGAATAACATTTACTTTAAAATAAAATTAATCTTTTAAATCTATTTCTTACGCTTATTTTCTTCGGCGGTTTCAGCTTTATGGCAAATACTATGTAACAATCTGCACTTGGCTCTTTCGATAGGCCACTGCTTTTGGAAATACGCCTCGGTTTTGTAGACGAGTGTGGAGATCTGAATGGTCCATGTGGCGCGATCCTTGTGGGCCCAGTCGAACGTTTGCACGTTTTCCGGTGTGACTTTGCGTTCACAACCACACTCACAGGCACCTACACGAAGTTTTTCGTCGTTGACGATCTTTCGCCGGCGTAAGATGCGCGGTTCTGTTTGGACGCCTCTCTCTTTTTTGGACTTAATGCGGTGGCACGCCTTACACAGAGGCTGACACTTGGCCAGTTCCCTTTTCAGGGCTTCTGGGCCACCGTGCCACGCCCACCAAGAATAGTCACTGCATTCGCGGACTTTATTCCCCAGGTGATCCGCTTCGATCGCGTCGGAGCAGCCGCAGTGGGCGCATGTCTTGTCCTTTTTCCAGTCGAGCCAGACTTGCCGGCACTGGCCCATCAAAGTCTCCGGGTTCATTTTAGAGCGATACTGAATGTCCCGGCAGAGTTGGCACGTGGTCGTGGGCTTTTTGCGGCGGGCGTACCTCGATATAAACTGATCTTCGGGCTGTATACGCGAGCAGTCAGTACACAGTCTATGCCCATCCGGGATTATTTGTTCGGCGGCCAAGCGCCTGCGCTTTTTGAGAGATTTTCGGGCTACCGAACGGCAGGTTGGACATGTCTTGTATTTGGTAGTGTGCATGTGCGTGCATTTACTGCATTTCTTGGATGCCATAACGGCTATCAACATGTGGATTGTTAAGTACTATAGCCTATGATACTAAAAAAACACTTATGAACAAATTATATTATTAAATCTATTTCTTACGCTTTTTTGACGCTCTCGCTTTCTTTTTACTCATAAATGCGTCTAGAGTACTTTTCTCGAAGGCGGCGCCATGGACGAAACGTGGTTCAGGCCATTGATTACGGCCAAACCCCCAGTCATATCCGCCGGCTTTCTCACTCATGAAATATATGTCCCCGTGATTCGCTCTTAACGTCGCTGCCAATCTCTGCTTAATGGCAGCGTCTTCTTCAGGAAAACGACACTGATACACCAATTCAGTCGATTTTCCCAAGCAAAGGCAAATGATGATCTTACGCTCCTGGTCACCATGATAATTGATATTTGACTTTGGTCCATAGTAGCTATTGCCTTCTGCATTTAATCCAACGGTTTTGGGCGACAATTTGCCCAACTCTTCTCGAATCATTGACAACAAAGATAGTTCACCAAATGCTTTCACGGTTGAAGTGCAATCACTTTCACGGATCGTTTGAAAATATTTCACTGGCTTTGGCGGCGAGTATTTCTTAACATATGGCGCCCATTCGCTTATACGGGCAGGATTCACCTGTTTGTCGGTCTCTGGGTCCACAAACGGCTTCATCGTTCTTGGATCGACCAAATTATAAGAAGATACCAGCTCCTGATATGCCGCCATCTTCGCCTCAAAATCTGGGTCATTAATGTCTGGAACAACCGCCCCGATACTTGGAAAGCCCTGTTGCTGCCCAACGTCGCCAAATTCGATGTTATAACGCGCATTCTTCTTCAGCATCTTATGCTGGCGAACGTTTTCATACATGCGGTCATAAGGGAAAGAACACTGTTCCTCAAATAAATGATTCGCGCCATTTTCAATTCCATTACGTCCAAGGATAAAGTCAGCGCCATTGCGCCAAATAAGCACCGAAGCTTCCAAATCGGCAACAGAACGTTCTCCTTCATGCCCTTTGACCGTTGAAGTCCATTTCCCAGACTCTGGAGGTTTCCATCCACATGTGGAAAGATGAACAATATCAACTGAGCCTCCATCCTTTGTAATAAGGGCGGCAATTGTTTCAAACTCAGAAGGCGAAAGACCTTCTGGGGCCATTTTCCCCGAAGCATCTTGACCAACACCACCTGCATGGACCGTAGCCTCGCAAAACGTTACTGCGAACCGTTCTGAAGCCATTCTGGCCTCCATTGGGGTCAGGGCTGGGCGTTTTGCGGCGGCCGAATCTTTATGAGCGAATGTTCTGAGCATGTTTATGATTAATGATGATGAAATTATATACTACCAAATTTTTAGTGAAAGAAATGACCAAAATTTTAGTGAAAGAAATTTCTTCAGAATTTTTTTACAGAAGAACCGTATCCTGTTTACCTCTATTGTTACCTTTGCCTTTTGTAATGAGGAGTTTCTTATTTTGTACCGATTGTGTGGGAAAATAATACATATCATAGCACGTGTGTTCTTCAGACTTTCCGGTCCAGCCGTCCGCGCGAACGACGATCTCCCCCATGGCAAACGTTTCGCACTGGTATCCCGTCACGCGATGCACCAATGGACGCACGGATTTGACGGCGGCAATTTTTGAAAGTTCGGCCACTATATTGTCAACTTTGATGGAGGATGCTTCTATACCAGCGACGATCAAGTCAAAGTCTGCCTTGTTCTGGAGACGCCCAGACTCTTCGGCAACACGTTGGTAAAAGCTGCGAATTGACGCGGAGACCGTCCCGCAGCCAGTGGAACCAGGCAAAGACCCCGGCGGCGCGTGAAATGACCATGTAAGCGGATATTCACCTTCACCCTGGGAAGTCAGTACCACAAGTGTACATTCTGTGACACCATGGCAGTAAATGGCTGCTGCCTTTCTTTTTCCTTCCTGAGCGCGCGCATGGCCACAAAAGTGCGTGCCAATGGCTCCTGTCGCGATTGGCGATACTGCCACGGCGAAATCAGTGTTCCCTATCTTGAGGGGGTGCTCGCCGCCGAAGTTTTTACAATCGAAGTGGGCTTTGGGCATGTGTAGTGCAACCTAGAAAGAATATGTACTAAAATGTTGGCCAGGAAAAATGACCAAAAATTTAGTCAGAGAATTTTCTCAAGAATTTTCTCAAGAATATTTACCAAAATTTTAGTCAGAGATTTACCAAAATTTTAGTTATCAATAACTTTCTTAGAACATGTCTGTACTCTTTCTACTCAACATCGCCCAACACTACCAAAAGATCGCCAATAACGGAGAGCGAGGCGGGGCACTGGCTAAAAACATGCGTTATCATAACCACGGGCCAGATAGACGCATTTTCAAGGTGGCTCGCCGCCATGGGCGCAACCCCGGTCGTGCTAATCGCCACGTATACACAAACAAAGACATGAGATCTTGGTAAATATTAAAAAATAATACAACATAAATTATAATTCGATTCATTTTATATCCTTCTATTTGAATAAACTACACGGCTTCTCTGTCCACGCATCTACACGGGTCGTCTACATTATGAAATGCATCTCTCTTTTTGCCATCCGGACATTCTTCCCCACATATACTATCACAATTGTAATCTTGTCGTATGGCTAATCTTTCCTTATAGTTGCAACTTTTTGCGCATCCAGTTGCGATTTCTTTATCTGCTTGTGCGCAAGTGTCAGCATTGCAGCCATACTCTTCAATACATTCAGGGTCATTTTCGTCATTCAACCGGATTTCGCCTGTCCATTTTGTTGAATCTTCGGAATCCCAACCCGCTGGTTTGGCGGCGAGGACGGCTGCGTCCTTAGCGGCCTTGGCATTTTCGTATGCTTCTGAGGCTAATCGTGCTTGTTCGTCTATTTTTTCTTGTGTAGCGCATAGACACGGATGTTCCTCTGTACACTCATCGGCACAGATATCACATTCACCATTCCACGAAACATGCCATTCGCCATGAATTAGTTTTGACGAACATCCGGAGGGATCGGATTTCGAACCTTGTACGAAATCACCCCACCCCGATTGAGCAGCCGCCCGACAGTCTTTTTCTGATAAATCACGACCGGTTGCACAGTTATTGAACACAACCTCGTATTTTGTATATTTGTCTGTGGATTCTTTACTGTGAGAATGCCCGTGCCCATGGTCGTCGTGAGAATGCCCGTGCCCATGTTCGTCGTGAGAATGCCCGTGCCCATGATCGTCGTGAGAATGCCCGTGCCCATGATCGTCGTGAGAATGGTCTTGACCCACATGAATTTCGTCATCATGATTACCGATACCTTTATGAGTCTTATAAAGACTTTCAAAACGTTCCAACTGTTCATCTAGCGACGCATCAAAGCCGTCAACATTACCCGTTGAGCTCTGGATTTGTTCGTGTAATTTTTTGATGTCATCACGTACATGTTTACGCATTTTATCAATATGTCCGTGTTCGTGCAGATGATCGTGAATATCAGAGTTCCAGAGGTCATCGTCATGGACATGATCATGGATATGGTCATGGAGCTCATCATCGTCTAAATGGTGATGGTCATCGTCGTGATCATCGTCGTGGAGCCCGTCCAAATATTTACGAATATCGTCTAAATGTTTGTCTATATAGTCCTTGTCGTCTAAGTGGTCATGGAGCCCGTCCAAATGGTCACGTATGGCGCCCATATGGTCGTGATGGTCATGATGGTCCCGATGGTCGTCAATGTAGTCTTCCAGGTCGTCGATGTGTTCGTGCAATTCGTCCATGTGTTCATCTAAATGGTCGTGCATATGGTCGTCAATGTAGTCTTCCAGAACATCAATATGTTCGATGATATTGTCTAAATTGTGGTCGTGGTCATGATGGTCGTGGTCATGATGGTCGTGGTCATGATGGTCGTGATGGTCGTGATGGTCGTGATGGTCGTGATGATCATGATGATCATGTCCGAAATGGTCATCGTCTTTCCCGAACCATGCTAGTTTATCAGTCATAAGTTTATAGGGATCCTTATGCGCGGGTTCCGGCTTTTTGCAGGTACCCCATGCATTGGACGTCGCAGTGTTAGTGAGACAAACTTTTAGGTTGGTCATATACACTTTTGCTGCATCTGCTGCTGCTTTTTCTGCATCTGCTGCTATCGTTTCTGCATCTGCTGCTGCTTTTGCTGCTGCATCTGCTGTCGTTTCTGCTTCGTCTGCTGCTTCTTTTGCTTCGTCTGCTGCTTTTGCTGCTTCGTCTAGTGCTTTTTCTGCTGCTTCTTTTGCTGCTTCTTTTACTTCTTCTGCTGCTTCTTTTACTGCTGCTTTTGCTGCTGCTGCTGCTGCTGCTGCTGCTGCTGCTTTTTTTGCTTCGTCTGCTGCTTTTTCTGCTGCTTTTTTTGCTGCTTTTTCTGCTTTTGCTGCTTTTTCTGCTTCAGTTTTTCCTAGACCGGCTTTTGCTGCTTTTGCTGCTGCATCTGCTGCTGCATCTGCTGCTTTTGCTTTTGCTGCTTTTGCGTTGGGGTGGAGCGTCGCGTCATAACATAATGGATGGCCGCGTTTACTAAATATATGAAAGAATTTGTCAGCTATTTTAGTGTTGTCAGCGCCATCGTTAAACATGTCTTCAGTAACGCATTTGTCTACAATACACTCGGCAATCCTGCGGCTGTCTTCCGTAGTTCTCTTTGTACTGTTGGCGACATAGTTGCCACCCTGATCATTGGAATGGTACTTTATGAGATCTTCACGTGCCATTCCCCAGTATATGTTGTTTTCTCTAAGCCAGCACCCACATTTCTCTATGTATCCTTTTGAGGAAACGGGTATGGTTGGACAATAACTTTGGTCATAAGCATTTGCAAACGACAAAGATGCAAATACACATAATGAAAATGTAATAGTATATTTCATTTTGTATCGTATCGGGCTATATATATAGTATAATTTTTTGTTTTTTATACATAAAATAGTCATAAGTGTTTTTCGAATGTCTGTATATATTTTTTTAGTAAAGAATGACTGTGATAGAGATCACCAAAGTAATATTGTCACGGGGCGAGCATTGGGCTTTGGTTGAATATCGAACTGCTGATTCGAAAGGCACCTTTGGTGGAAATTTCGGATGTTTGGCGGATACCTTGGTCCCCGGACAAGTCTTTAAAGGCACAATCACGTTTAAGCGCGACCGAACCGGTCGTAAAAAAGTATCGTTCAAAGGTGTTCCCAAATCCAGACAAGATCATGCCCTCAAGCATGCCCTCAAGATGGCTGGTATCAATTGGACCGATCGCGCCGCGCTTTTTGCGGCAATCAAGCCTGTTTCTCGTCTATTTTCCGCATTAAAGACCCGTCGTTCTGCTGAATTAATGTCTGTTCAGAAGATTGGCCGCAAGAAATTGGCGCGTATGTATTCAGCGTATGATGCGATAGCTCAGGAATTGTCGATGTCTATGGAATTGTCTAAGAGTTTGCCAAGTTTACATCGTTATTTGAATGAGAATCAGACGTCTGCCATTCTCAAATGGCATGGGAATATGGAGAATTTTGTTCGGGCAGTTGTCCATGATCCTTGGCGTATTCTTTACGACAAAGAATATGATTCATTTACATATGAATGTCAGAAAAGATCTGATTTTTTGTCGGCCACAACTCCTAAAAGTCGAAGAACCATGGTGGAAAAGGCCATGATTGATTTAAAATTGGCGTCAACCGATCCTCGCGCAAAAAGAGCGTCCGCCATTCACAAACTTCGCGAATATATGAAGGCGACAGGTAATTATTGGATGCCCCTGCGTCAATTTATTAGCGATTCGGGTCAGATAGATCCGACATGGCCCTGTACTATTCATGACGGCCATGTTGCTCTCGTTAAATATGCGGACATTGAAGCGTTTATTGGCAAAACAGTGGCCGATATTCAGGGAAAAAAGCAGCCTGAATGGATACCGCCGGGACGAGATGTTCTATTGGACACTGTACAACGTTCGGCGGTTATTCAGGCGTGTGAGAATCCGATTTTCATACTCAATGGTGGCGCTGGGACAGGCAAGACGACAGTATGTGCCGAAATCGTCAAAAGTTTAAAGAAAAAGGTATTGTGTGCTGCACCAACGGGAAAAGCGGCGCAACGTTTGGCCCAAGTGACTGGTGCTGAAGCTTATACCGTACATCGTCTTTATTATATGTCAGAGGAAATACCGTTGCCCCCTAACTTATTGCTAGACGAGCAGTCTATGCAAGAGCCAGAAATTCTAGCCATGCTCTTAAAGAAAAGGTCCTTTAACAAGATTATATTTGTCGGCGATACCGCGCAATTGACTTCTGTGGGACCCGGGCAATTCTTTAAAGATATTTGCGCTTCTGATCTCCCTCGAATTGAACTGACCAAGATATATCGTTCAGGTGAAACGTCGTTCATTTCTTCGAACGGTCAAAAGATTAGGAATGGGGACGAGCGGCTGGATTACTCACCAGATTCGTTCATCGTACATGCTTATAAGAAAGACGAGGATATTATCGAAAAGGCCCGGGAAATATACTCGGACACTGGAACAATGCCGATGGTTCTTTGCAATACAAATTCAGAAGTTTGTAAATTGAATGGCCCTCTGCGCCAAATTTGTAATCCGATCGGCGCCAAGCCCTACTCTTCGCCTGTGAACATGGATTATTCCAATAAAAGTTGGCGTTATGCCGATTGGCGCTTTGGTCTTGGTGATTCGGTAATCAATACAGTGAACAAGTACACAGAGGAGACGAAGGAATTAGAGGTGGCCAACGGTGAGATCGGTATTGTGACAAAGGTGGCTGGTCACATGGTTACTGTTCGTTTTGATCGCGTTGTTCAATACGATTTGCGCGAAGATCCTACGATTCGGCCGGCGTATTGTTTGACTGTGAATAAGTCACAGGGGTCCGAGTATCCAGTGGTGATCATAAAGTCAACATCTTCGTGGGGAGATAAGCGCGAGAGATTTTATACGGCAGTGACCCGCGCCAAGCAAAAATGTATTGTGTATGAAGTGGCAACAGCGAATTCTGATTGTATTCGGGCGGCTCCTGCCATTAGAAAAACATATTTATTCAAACGTTAAAACAATATTTGTTTACTATAAAAGCTGACAGCAATGTATTTAAAAATGGCCGAACTCTGCTTATGTTGTTGCCAAGCTGCTTCCGCCGGAGGAGGTGACGGATGCGATTGTAATTGTTGTGGGGATCTATTAACAGTATTCGCGTGCTACCAATGTGCACAAGGCTGTGACTCGTGCGATTGTCGCTGCCAGAACAATCCAAATAAAGATTATTCACGTGTCGAACAAAAGGAACCAAAAGTCTTTCGAATGTCCAGAGATGTAGAACTTGTATTTTAAGAATCCGGCCGACTAAAATATAATTTATGACAAGCAAACGTATCCACTTTTACCAACTTATTTTCTAACAAAAAATGACGCAACATAATTGAGTTATGACGCGCAAGACCTATTGAATTGTTTCTGGAAAAATTTGCCGACGATTTATCTGTCAAAATAAGTTTATAGATCTGTTTTCGGTGAAGCCAGTAAAGAACAGTGCCACCTACATTGACATAACACCAAACGGAGAAACGTTTGCAATAATATAAAAAATAAAAACAAAGACAACTGAACAAGTAGTAAATTAATATAATGATTTTTTAACTTAATATATTGGCTCTATATACTCTAAAGTTCTGATTTTCCTTTCTTCTTGTGTGCAAGTACCGATTTCACGATTCCGACATTGCTCTCCTTTGAAAGTTCAGCAATATCGGCAGTTTTCTTGCTATTCAGACCCTGATATGTCTCCTGAAGTTTTTGTACTTCGCTCTTGAAGGTTGATTCGATCTCGGCAAGAGTCTGGTCGTAAATGGCGATCTTTCCGACGAGGGCATCTTCAGACTCTTCTTTTAAAGCAGTCACGACAGCCTTCTGGTCATCGTCGCAGTTTTCCAGAGTATCAACATTGCAAGCCGGTTTGAGATCATTGGTAAATGCCTTTAAACTTTCCAAGTCACGGGCTCCCTTGTACGCCTCAAGATTTGAAGGGTCGCCGAACTTGACTGTTGGAAAGCCCTGAACACCGACCTCATCACACAAAGGCTTTCCAGCGCCAATACAATCGACATCAGCCACCAAAACAGTGTCGGAATCGGCAAACTCGCTCATTAGACTGTCCCATGCGGGTTTCATGGCCTTACAATGGCCACACCACGGGGCAAAGAATTTCACGAAAACAGTTTTTCCAGCAGTGGCTTCGTCCCAAGTATCTGGACTAAGCTCAATGGCCATAGATGAAGCGGCAAGGGTTGCAATTACAATATTCTTAAACATTTTGTATGATTGAAAACATTCAAATACTCTTTTTTTATAAAAATTTGGATTTTTAATATATCTATGTATTTAACAGTGGTATATTGAGAATGTATATGTCAGTCATAGCACAAAAAACCGCATGGTTATTCAAAGCACCTGTCACCATTGGCCCAAACAATATTTCTATTACAGGTTCGTGGGAATCCGTCCCCTCTCTCACCACCAATGAACTCAGATTATCACCACTATACACAGCACATGTCCGAATTTTAAACTGGAAACAACAACTCAGAGGAAGAATTGTAGAAATGTGCGCGGACTGGACTGTTCACGACAATAAAACATTTTTTGTACACCTCAGAGTGTTTAGTAATTCTTCTGTGACTATGGAAGATATAGATATCGTATCCGATTCGGTTAGAAAAGCACTGCAACAACATCCATTCATATATCATGTACAAAAGTTATTTCAACAAGAACAGCCAGGCGAAGCCATGGAATCGGGCTGTTGAGGCAACACTGGTAACGATGGGGCCATCCATTCCGATTGATGCACTAAAATAGCATCCTTTATTTGTTCAAATAAGGAGGCAATGCCCTCACCCGATTTTGCAGAAGTAAACACGTGATCAAACATATTATTTGAAACCCAATCTGTAACTTCACCAGAACAAAATGGATGAAGATCGGTCTTGTTTGACACCACTATTATGACAGGTTCGTGCCTAGCAGGTCGCTTAGACACGATCGTCTTACGCCACCTTTCCAGATCCTCCGAAACTGTAGAGTCCATTACGTCGTGAACCAGAACAAATATATGCCCGCGCATAAAATAGGAAGACGTAATAGCCATAAATCTCTCTTGACCACATGTATCCCACACACTCACCTTCATGTCGTCCAGATCCATCGGCACAAAATCTACCGCAATCGTAGAAACGTGTTTCGAAGTATCTTCGTTTAAACGTCGTTTAATAATAGAAGTCTTACCACCTCCAACGGATCCTACAAATACAACGTTGAAACGCATTCAAATAAAAAAATAACGTATTAAATACTTTATATAGTTATCCTTCTGAAAGACATTCGGACATTCCACAACCACAGACATCGTTTAGCGTAAAATCATTCTCCATAAGGGTTTGACTCCCTCCAAAGTGTGTGCATTTGCCACACGAAGGACATTCTAGCGGTGGTAGGTCTTTTAAGGCTTCTGAATTCTCGTTTGTGGCATCCGACACAAAGCGCAAGTATCTCTGGTACAATGGACAAGGCATGACTAAAAATTTAGTGAACCAATGACCAAAATTTTAGTGAACCAACGACCAATTTTTTGGCAAACCAACGACCAATTTTTTGGCGAACGAATGACCAAAATTTTAGCGAATATGTCCAAAAAATATTAGAAAACGATTGTTGTTGTTGGTTTGAGACCGTGTATCCTCTTAGAGATGATGTCACCCACTCCGCGAGCCACCCCTGAACCAATATTTTTCTTTTTGAACACGCGATTCAAAACAAGACGACTTTCTACCAAGAAGGATTCGATCAGGTCATGACAAATTGCTCTATTTTTTTCCAAAGTTTCGTCATTGTAATTTTCGTTAAAAACAAATCCCAGTCCACCTTCTCCAGTAATATACAGCTCCCTCTCCAATTCCTCCCCCAACCAGCTCCTCACTCCTTCGTCTTTATAGAATTCATCATCGGGTTCCTCGGTCCATGAGAGTGCAGTCCGTCCTTTGTCATCACGAATATTTGCTGCGATGTTTGGATGGGCAATGAGAAGGCGAACTTCATCCACATGTCCCAAAATTGCTGACCACATGAGCGGAGTCTTACCCCTAACAGGTTTATTGACATCGATTTCGGACATGTCGAGAAGAAGGCGCACGCAATCCACCCCACCAACTTGAACAGCCGCTATAAGAGGTGTACTGTAATCTGACTCTAAATTTACATCAATTCCAGGTTGATTCAAAAGGAATCGTACCATGGAAGTGTTTCCCCCTTGGTTTGCCAGTTCCAATACACCCATGCGCCAACCCTGAAGGTCGTAATCTCCTACTGGGTCAGTATAGTTTATGTCTGCACCCTGACGAAGCGCATCGGCGGCGCGTTTAATATCACCATTGGCAGCGGCAGAGAACAAAGGATTGCCCGCTTCTTCGTTAAACAAACCGTTCTTTTTTTTCTCCAAATAGACCTCTTTGTCATGTCGTTTTTTGTCTTCAGCAGCCTTCTGGTTAAACGGCGCCCTTTCATCTGGACTCATTGTTTTCCAACGCTTCACATAAAAATTGTACGCCGACCGTGGTTTTTTTATTTTGCTCATACCTCAAAGTTTTCTGCGCTTATATACTGTCAAAAAAACACACTATCACAGCCAGTAATCAACTAAAGACCAAATTTTTGGAAAATGACCAAAATTTTAGTGAATCAATGACCAAAAAATTGGCAAATGAAAGACCAAAATTTTGGCAAATGAAAGACCAATGTTGCCGGCGAATGACCAAAATTTTAGTAATGACCAATGTTGCCGGCGAACGATTGGAAAAAATAACTTAATCGGATTATTTATATCTTCGTACAAAACTTGTACAACATGCCCAAGTGTCCGATTTGCAACCATGTCCATAAGGACGCTAACGTAGGTATACGCCTCTTTCAGTCCGAAAATACGTGCGCAATTTGTTTGGAGAAGGATCCGCATATGGTCGTGATTCCTTGCGGCCATCAATTCTGCAAGAAAGACATATTGAAAATCGGTTTTAAAATAGGTGATCCGTTTAAACCAAAAGAGAACGCACCACGACGACCGGTTTCCAGTTCATCAGTACAAAGATCTAGACACACATTGTTTATACCCCATCCAGGCCCAATACGCGCGGTCATGCCTCGGCGCATCAGACGCGTGGGCATCCCCGTGTCTGTGAGCGGTCTTATGCCGCCGGCGCTTTCATCGCGTCTTCGGCGCCGCCGTCGAACCTATAATAAGCGTTGTGGTTGGTGTGGCCGCCGCGGCCATGAGCTTCGAAAATGTTTGGTGCATGTTCGTGAGTGCGGGTGTCGTAGCGGTGCAAGGACCCGCCGCCACCATGCAAAATTAAAGGCAAAGCGTGTCTGTGGCAATTGTAAACACCGGGGACATCGGCGGAACACCTGTGCGAGAATCGTAACATATAATTGACTAAAAGAAGCTATATAGTCATATGTCATACTACGAATGGCTTGTCGGATTTGTTATGAAGATGGAGAGTTGATCTCTGTTTGCGGATGTACGGGTTCTGCCGGACTGGTCCACGAAGAATGCATTAAAAAATGGATTCTTATAAGTAAACGAAAAAACTGTGAAATATGTCACGAACCATACACTATTAAATTCGAAATACCAATAAAATTGAGTCCGCTCGTGTTTATTAGTTGTGGTATGATGATGTCGGCTGTGCATGCAATTTTCCTCAATCATCATATACATCTGTATCCCTCTGATTGTGGAAGCGTTCTCACCTTTTCCATTATGACGAATTCGATTATATCTATGGTATGGTGTTCTCTACGCTGGTATGATAAAATATATCAAAAGATAGCCACAGTTCTTTGGTTTTTCATATTTATGGCTTTGTCATTGGTGCTAGAATCAAACGGAAGAAGGTTTAACATGGCGGCGATTGACTATTCTGTGACAATATCCACACACATTATATTTGGATTCTTTTCTTTCTCTAATATAGGTGCCCATCGATAAAAATTAAAAAAAAATGTACATAATTATAGTTTCATTCCAAATAGTCTAGGGTGTCTCTTCCACGGCGCGCCAACTTTCCACTGATAATAATGCTCCAATTCCCCCCAATCTGTCTGCTCCTTGAGTCCAAACCTTTTCATAGGCTGTTTCAAAATGCCCGGATGAACAGACAACTTGAACAATAAATACTTGGATCTTTTATTGTATTCTGTCTGGCAATTGGTTCTGATCAATTCTCTCAAAATATTCGCGCATTCTTCGCGTGAGTGTCTGGCATCGAACAATTTGCCGTCTGTTTCTTCTACACATTCGCGGACAGCCGTCTCCACCTCATTCGCGTCACCCGGATCCGTTTTCCCACCAATGTCCTCAAATCGCCCCTTGATATTTCTGAACAAAGTCACTGTCTGATGTCCGCGAAAGGTATACACGAGAATACCGGCGGCCCTAACTGGATTTCCATTGTAATCAAATGTGGGACGGTCAGCCATTATGTCGAATGGGCGCATCCCTTATATAGGAGTTTTAGGTTGATATCTTTGATTCTAGGGCTGCGATCCTATCCTCTAGTTCTTGAATTTTGGCAAATAGGTTTATTTTATGTGGGATCGAATCACCGAGGCGTCTGCGTTCGGATGGACATGGGATTATATCGCTGCAGAGTTCCAATTCGCCATCTACTTGAACTTTGCCTTTGATTTCCATATCTCCGGCACACGTCAACGTTTCAAAGACATTCGATTGTGCGGTCATTTCTTCTATTTCTGTTTTTGTAATGGCTTGTAGGCACGTTTCTTTGGATAGTTCTGCCCCACAGCAGCCGTTATTTTTCCAGATGGCTTTGATATCACCACATGTCATTGATGCGGCGGCGTGCGCGGCGAATATTGGGAGAATAAATAAAGTGGATCTCATTTCTTTGTTTTTGTTGAGTTATATAGTTGTTTTTGTTGGACAGTATAAATAAGTCGGTTGTCTTTTACAAATGTTGAAACCATCGATGGGATTGAAGGAAATGTGGAGAGAAGAGTGCAAGGGCAAATGTGCATCTTATTGGTGGATAACCAAGGCGATTCCGGTTGGGCGATATGAGAGGTGTATATCAGATTGCATAAAAGAAAAAATGGACAGAGAAATACCGGACAAAAATACATTATATAAGAGGGTAACTAAAAAATAATATGTTGTTGATTAAAGATAGGAAAAAAAACAAACAGCCTAGATTCCGGATGATGGTTCCTCGTGAGTTTGTCTTCCAACCTTCTGAACAAGATTTGCCAAAACAGGCCATGAAGGAATTGGAGAACAATGCGGAAGAAAATTTGAAAGCGAACGAGAAAAAATATGAACAGGTCCGCGCAAAACACTTTGAGAAGTTGGAAGGTAAAGAAGCAAAAGCAGAAGAAAAAGAAAAAGTAAATATCATTGAGAATCAAGACAAAGTGGTTGGCGTGAATAAATTAATGCAAGAATTAGCAACTATTGACACACTAGAAATTTCCACCACTCCCAACTCAGATAGGAGCGCCAATAATACGGATATAATTGCGAAAATTGATGCCATTGAAGGTGATTCAGAAATTTCCCGATGGATCATCAATTGCGCCAAGCTTGCCAAATTTGATCAATTGTGTGAAATAAAAGGGTACAATAACAAGAATGCGTGCAAAAAGCAAGATTATAGCGGTTATTCCGGCATCACAGAAGATTACTACCCACCGTTATTTGACGGCAATCCGTTAAGAAGGGCCGCCCTCGACGCGCGTGGTACTAAAGAAAATATGGAAGCGTTTGACGATGGTGATATGCTCTCGGCCTCGTTTATGTTGATGGTTTGGAATTCTAGTCCGTTGTTAATTGAAGGAAAATATAAGCTTCCCATTTTAGGTTCCACTTTTTTTAATGAAGGCCGAAGAAAAATAAAAAAAAATGGAACATGGGATGGAACATGGCCCGAACATAGTTACGAAGAATTTCACCATAAACTCTCGACGAAATGGGGTGCCGAACATTCTGTCCACAATGATGATTATAAATGCGTTCCAGCACATCCATTTTTATGTTATTATTACCTTTTGGACGGTGAAAATGTGAATGTGATTGACAGCCATCTCCTTAAATATGTTCGGATGATTACAGAGAACCTTTATCCGGAAGATTTGGAGAATCCGTTTGAGGAAACGGGTGAAAAGGAACTGAAAGACAACGCGTATAGGACCGATGCAAAGGCTACAATAAAAGGCCCTGATTGGACTCAAGGTCTTGATTTCACCGAGAAGTCAAAGGCAGTGTTTATGTTATTTTTAGGGACCGTCATGATCCATTCGTACGAACTTCCGTCATTGACTATTGACTGGTCAGATTCCAAAGAAAACAGATGCTTGGCCGTTTATGAATGGGTTTGCAAGAAACAGGAATCTCATTTGAAAGGTATGTTTCGCAAAGAGACCGTTCACTGGTCGTTTTCCGAATGGGGTGCTTCTGGCGGCTTTATGCCAAGTTTGTTGGGTCATACCGCTCAGTCAATGGAGCATTTGAACATACGTTTGATTGGAAAAAATAAGAAACCTGTGTGTAGTGCATGTCCCAAAGACTATATGGCGTATTATGGTGCCAACTGGTATGCGGTCAACAAAAAACGCGATCTCAAGTGGAAAAATTATTCTGGCATTTGTACCCAATATATTGACCAAATTGCTGATATTTTGGAATTGACAGAGGAAGAAAAGAATAATCCATGGTGGTTGAATTGGGTGGGTACATGGCAGCAAGCTCAGCGACGTGTGGATGCCTACAAAAAGAAACAGCAAGAGATGTATGACAATGCTGATCCTCGCTATAGTTTTGTGGATTATTATATGAATTTGATGATTTTACAAGTGGACCTATGGGTCAAAAAATTGTTCAATGTATGTAATGTCAAAGTGGACGACTCCGGCGATGAAGAACAGGAATTGTCCGAAGCAGAGAAAAAAAAATGGGCATGGGTTGATGCTGCCAAAGCAGGCGGAGTTGCCGCTGGTGCAGCTGCTGGTGGAGCGGCTGGGACTTTTTTTGGCGGTCCAGTAGGCACGGCAATTGGCGCGACTGTAGGAGGATTAGGCGCCGCTTTTGCGGCATACGGCGCCTCAAAAGTGTTTGCAACTATGGGAGAAATGATCCGCGTTGGAGGTGTCTTGCTTTACAAGGTCATTGGCCTTGTTTTGAGGTCTCCGATGGTGCAAGAAGCTTTATTGAGCCTTGCCATTAAATACAAAGAAAAAATATGCATAAAGACAGCTGCAAAAAGCCGTAATTTTTCAATTGTGAAAACTGGAGACGACGGCAATCTCAAAAAAATGAACGACCTGGGCCAATGGTATTCTATTGATGAAGAAGAACAAAAAACAATTGAGGAGGACGAAACAAAAAGAGCTGCAGAAAAAGCAAAACGCAAATTTATGCAATTTTTTGCTGTCTTACAAGAGATGTGTGGCGGAGAAGGCGATAGTTTTCTGATGACTGCTCTTGGCGGTACTGCTTTATATATAAATGGGGCATTTGCGGGTATTACGAACCTTTTAATGAAAGTCCCGGGACTTGGACATATGATGGAAACCATAGGGTTGGACGAGGAAAAATTACAGGGTCTTATCATCGTGGGATTGACACAAACAGGCACCAAAAATTTTAATGCGATGGTCAAAGCGAATTCAACATTTGCCCGGCTCAAAAAACTATACCACGTCCTTATGGAAAGCAATAAAAGTTGCTTAACGGCCGGCAAATTAGTCATTAAAGACGGCGGACTCTTGGGAGATGGAAAGCAATACGTCAACTATGCTTGGGAAACCATGAACTTTAATATGCCCTACTATGCACTCATGATTTTGAACGAATTGGCTTCTACAAAACAATTGGTCAAAAAGGAAGGTACTGACCCACCGGAATTCGTGTGGGAAGGTAAAGATGCGGTCTTTCCCTGGTCTCCCAATTTTGAAACAGAAAAAAATAAAGTTATTCAGAATTTTATCGCTTCACAGACGGTGCCCGGTGGCGAAGCGGCGTTTGATAAGGAAACAGAAAAAAATGCACAAGAGAAAGTAAAACAATATCAAATGAATCAAGTAGATCACATAAAAAAATTAGACTTGGAACTGAAGTTGTTTGATGTTCAAAAAGCGGACAACGACCTGTACCACGCAATGTCGGAAGGACCCGGAGGATTTTCGACAGGATTAGGAAATAGTGCTGCCATAACTGGCGAACTTTCCGGTCTTAATGCCAAACAAAGAAACGACCTGGAGCAAGCCTACAGAGAACTTGAACAAGCGGTTGAAAAATTTACCGACGATCGCCTCGCGGAAGATCGTCTCAATAATTTATATTGGTGGGGAGCAGCTCTCACCATCGCGGCCGGCATCGGACTTGCTGTTGCTACGGGAGGCGCTTCTGTGGCTATACAAGCCGGAATGGGTATGGCATCGTCGGCTGCTGCATCGATAGGTGCAGCCGGCGCAACGGCGGCAGCAACGGTAGCAGCTAATGCGGGCGGTATTGTGGCAGGTGTCACCGGAGTGAAGACACTTATAGATGCAAATGTCAGTAAAGGGGATCAAAAAGTTCTAATGGTAGGCGCTGCGACATTAATGTATAGGGGCATCGCTTCAGCAGCTGAAACATTGGGTCATTGGAACGACGATTCGAAGATATTTGTACTCGCCTCATTGTTTCAACATCAGTATGCTTGGGGGGAAATTTTCCGCGCAGAATTGGAAAGGGCTATTGATAAAATCAAGTCTGATGCATCCGGCCCACCTACAACCAACGGCGACACTGAACGCATGCATTTGTATAAATGTGTTGAATTTAGAAAAATTATTTGTGCAAACGAAGCACTTACCATCAAATGGGCAGACCCAGGAAATCTTAGCTATTTAGATATTGATGAAAGTCTAAAATGGTTTGGTTCGTATGGACCGCCCATAGTATAAAAAAATTAAGAATTAGTATTTAAACAAAATGTTTTTTGTGTGCATGTCTATTATTATCAACGCCGATGATCTGGGCTATTCTTCCGAAAGAGATGCTGGCATATTCCATGCATTTGAATGTAAAGCCATAACGGCCGCTTCTTTGATCGTGAATGGGCCTTCTGCAGAA
>Ga0206682_10000228_pt1 | contig 59411 bp, 66 predicted proteins | sample M240m12015metaG_FD_155444 | JGI IMG/M metagenome (GOLD analysis project Ga0206682, IMG submission 155444) | Ammonia-oxidizing marine archaeal communities from Monterey Bay, California, United States - M2 40m 12015 | ecosystem: Environmental > Aquatic > Marine > Intertidal zone | place: USA... | reverse complement strand
AGGATCATCTACTACTTTAGTTAATGAAGGTGGTACGTTTACAATTACACTTTCAACTACAAATGTTGATAACGGTACTATTTTACCTTATACAATTACAGGTGTAACAGGAGCAGACATAGCTGGCGCGGCATTGACAGGAAACTTTGTTGTTGGAACAACAGATAGTCTTACATTTAATGTAACATCTGATGCAACAACAGAAGGCGATGAAGGATTTATAATTGCACTAGACAATGGCGAAGCAACTAAGAGTATTGCGATTGTTGATACAAGTACAACACCAGGAAATAGTTACACAATAGCAACTTCGAATAGTGGCTCAGGTGCGTATACATTAAGCGGATCAGATAGATTAGGTGCAGTAAATGGTTCTAACCAAACAGTAACAATTAATGTTAATGACACAGTTACATTTACTATGAATGCTCCAGGACATCCGTTCTATATTAAAACAGCAAACTCAACAGGTACAGGTAATATTGTAACAAATCCATTAGCAACGGGTCAAGGTGCATCATCTTCAGGTAATGTAGTTTGGACACCGTCAGCAGTAGGAACTTATCATTATAACTGTCAATTCCATGGAGCAATGCATGGTTTAATAGTGGTACAAAGCTAGTGATAAATACTATTGGAGAAACTAAATGGCAGTAATTAAATCACCCTTCCAAGCTCAGTATGGCTTTAAAAGCCCGGGCTTCATGGTCGACGAAGTAGGTAACGTACAACTTCGTACACTTACCTATACAGTAACAGAAGATGTTGTAGATACTGCTGGCGACTTTTTATTACGCCAAGCTGGTAATAGCTTTACTATTGATGGTAAAACAGATCCAGACGATCTTCCTAACTTATTATCAAACCCAACGTTTGAATTAACTAGGGGAAGTAGTTATGTTTTTAACTTATTTTTAAGAGAATTAAATGAAGCCGGTGATATTACTGGTAACATGACATTGAATTTTTATAGCTTTGACGGATCAGTATACCAACCATATACTTCAGGGCTATCACATACATCTTTAGATGGCGAAACAACAGTAACAGGTATTGATGCTCAAAGTAAGTTTGAAGGTAAATTAACTTTTGCTGTACCTGATAACGCTCCAGCAACATTATGGTACGGCGATGGTGATCAAATACCATTAGTAGAAATTACAGTTATTGATCCACTAGTTAGTGGTATTGGTAATTTTAGTAGAATTACAACAACAGGCAACTTAACAGCCCAAGGCGAAAACGCAGTTATTACACTTGCACCTAGTGGAAGTTCAGGTACGGTACTTATTAATCCTGGAAACGGTGGTACAATTAATAACATGGATGTTACTACTAACTTATTAACAGTAACAGAAACTGCAAACTTTACAGGTTTAAACGCAAATGTAAATGTAAGCCCAACAGGCAATGGTAGATTAACTGTTGCACCAGCAGGTGGCGGTAATATAGACGGTGTAAGCATTGGTTTAACCAAGCCAGGTGCAGTTACCACTAACCACTTAACAGCGACCGCAGGAACAATAAATAACACTACAATTGGAGCAGTAACTCCGGCCAATGCAACGTTTGCTACAGCACAAGTACAAGCAAACCCAACATCAGCTACGACAGTTACTAATAAAAAATATGTGGACAGTAGGGCATCAGCAATGGCTGTTGCTTTCGGAATGTAGGAAAACAAATGGCAAAGAAAAAAATTGACTCGTATATATTTCAACCAGGTATTCCTGTTAGTGAAAATAGATTTCCATATGCATACAAATTAATTAACGATAATACAGACTTTATTGTTGACGAATTATCAGCATGGCTTACTGCACAAGTTGCGGCAAACACAGGAAATCCGGGTTCAATATGGTACAACTATACATACAACGATGTGCTATGTAGACGTGATACACGATATAACTTACAAGGTACAGACGGAGTAACAGGTGTACTTTGGGATTTACGTTATGGCGGAAATTACCAAGCACGTTTCTTAGCAAGTAAGTATTGGATTAATTCAACACCACAGATTGATGGTGATAGAGCTCCTGAAATTGCGGCAAAGAACTTTGTTGTTAGTTTAATTAACAACTACATTTTACCACAAGTTCCTTACACAAGTTTACAAGCAGATCCGGCTACAACTACACAAGTTTATGACAACGGTAGTACTTATGAAACAGGTACTGATGCAAGAATAACAGAGCTAATGGGTATCATTACAACTGTTATTGCAGGCGGACTAGATGTTATTCCACCACTACAGAGATCACAAATTTCAAGTGTTAAGATTCAGACTCGTGTTCCTGCAAACGATTTATTGTTGATTACAGATTCAACAAACAACGAAATTTTATATAACTTTAGTGATCCAGACTTAGGTGCTAGTGTTGCATTCCAAACAGATGACACTTCACAGTTAACTAAAGGTGTAGAAGAAGACTTTCCAAAGTTCCTTGAAAGAACTGGTACAGTTACTACAATCTTTCTTGCTAAAGATACAGACAATAGAGTTTACTCTCCAAAGGCAGTAGCACTATTAGAAGCAAATACAAATTTTATTAAGAAAGAAACTGTTGCTTGGATTGCAAGTAAAGTTGCGGCAAGTACAAGACAAACTCCTACTGCGGCGGCATATAGTCCTGCAAGTGGAAAGTTAGTTTTAACAATGGCGGCGCATGGATATTACAGAGGCGATTATATTAAAATTGCTACAGGTGGATTAACATTTACTTGTGGATATGACAACCATGCTACTGAACATGCTTATCCAAGAGCAAGTGGGGTGCCTAATGATACAGGAACAGATCCATTTTATAATAAACCAATTTTAGTTGAAAGTTCTACTACGGACACAGTTACAGTTAATATTGGTATTTCATCTGATACTTCAGAACACACATTTGTATCAGCAACAGCTAATGCAATTTCAGATGTATGGTACAACTATACATACAATACTGCCAAGTGTGAAAGAGATATGGGCTTTAATGTTGAAGGTATTACTAACGATATTAAATATTCTGGTAATACACTAACACACTTTAATGCTAGTAAGTATTGGGTGCAAACTACGCCACAAATTGACGGCGATAGAATGCCAGAAGTTTTAGCAAAACACTTTGCAAGAGATTTAATTAATAATTATATTTTCTCTAATACAACATACCCAACACAACAAACAGGCGTAGGTGCAGTTGCACAAAATACAATCCTGCAAATTAGTGAGTTGAATGTTAGTCAAAGAGTAACAGAATTGTTTAGTGTTATTACAAACGTTATTGAAAACGGTTTAAGTGTACTACCAATTAAAGAAGAAGTTAAACAGTTTTACGATACAGACGATATTCAAATCTTTATTGACCAAGGTGATGTTATTACTAGACCACATGACTTTGGTACAGATGCTATTGAACGTATGCGTGTTAGTAACTCAGTATCTATGCTTGATGCTGACTTTGAGTATGGACTACAGCCTACGAAGTGGCAAGCGATTGCTATGCAAAGAGGGTATCCAAGTATTTACGAAGTACCAGGCACAGATACAGTTGTATCAACAGTTGTAACAGATGCTTCAGTAGGTACAAACGGTGTTGGACAAAGTTTAATTACTGTAACTACAGTTGGACCACATGGTATTACAGCAGGTACTCCTATTACAATTAAGGCACTAGAAAATAGTGTTGCTGGTGCAAGTAGAGCAGAGGGATCGTTTATTGTTTCAACTGTTCCATCAAACAGTACATTTACATTCTTTGCTAAATCAAAAGTTGGATCAACTAACGGTGAAGTATTATCAACATACTACACTCAGTTAAGACAAGCAGGATTTTATACAGGTGCGGCAATTGGCCAGCCACAGTTTACTATTTTATCACAGGGTGCGGCAGGTACATGGATTAACCCATTAGCGGCGGCAACAGGATCAAGTATTATTACTTGGGAAGGTACAGCACCAGAAGTTGGTGCTCCTGTTATTAATGAAGGCGGCCAAGTAGCAACAGTTGGTACATTTAGTGCCGCAGATGCATCACGTTTAGGTGGCACATACACAGTTTCAACAGGATTTTCAAACAGTATTGCGGCAGACTTAATTGTAGGTACATATAAAATTATTGTTAACGGAACTGGCGAAGTTACAAGCGTTGAGATTTTAAATCCAGGAAGAAATAATGCCGCTGGTGATATTGTTACTATTGCAGATAGTTCATTAGGTAATGGCGGAGGTGCAGACTTTACGTTTGTAGTTGCTAGTATTACACAAGGAGCAGGTATTGGAAGTGGTGCTCAGGTTACAAGTTTAACAGGCGGAGTTGTTGGCGTATCAGATAACGGTGGTATTTTAAATACACTTGACGTTAGTGGAGATTTTCCAATTGGTTCTAACGCAATTGATGTTGTTGATGCAACAGGTATTGTGCAAGGTGAAGCAATTGATAGAGGTGATGGAACAGCGATTCATGTTACTACTATTGTAGGTAATACACTTAACTTTGACGGAAATACTACAGGTGCTATTGTAGGTAATACAGTATCATACACAGGAATTACTGGTACTAATTATGAATCAGCAGGTTCAGGTGCAACGTTTAATATTGACAGAGGTAATCCTACCTTAGGACAATACACAGTTACAATGCAAACATCAGGTATTAACTTTGAAGTAGGTGATGTGTTAGTTGTAGATGGACAAACATTAGGTGGTACTACAGGTACAAACGATTTAAGAATTACAGTTGATACTATTGATGTTGGCGGAGTAATTTTAACATTTAGTTTCACAGGTGTAGCATTTGACGGTAATGCAGTATTAACAAATGTTGCAGGTACAAATATTAACGGTCAAGGTACAGGACTAATACTTGATGTTACGAGTAGTGCAGGTGTATACACAGCAGTTACAGATGACCCAACATTTACAGATTTACCTCCAGAAGCAACTACAGGTGGAACTGGAGCAACATGGGACGTTACGTTAACTAACAACGTTTATAGTCCAGTTGTTAAAAATTCTGGTTCAACAGATACAGGATACAGCGTAGGTGGAGTTATTAGAATTCCGGGTAACGTATTTGGTGGTGCAAGTCCAACTAACGATTTAGATATTACTATTAACGGTGTTGACGGCACAGGAGCAATTACATCCTTTACAGAATCAGGTACTGGTGCAGATGCAATAGCAAACTTTGCAGGACCATCGTTTACTACAAGCTCAATTGGTACTGGAGCAGAAGTTAACGTTTCATTTACTGGTAGCACATATGCAGTTAACCCATCATCACCAGGTTCAGGATATGCACAAAACGAAACACTTACAATACTAGGTACAGAATTAGGTGGTACAAGTCCAACTAACGATGCAACAGTTACTATTGATAGTGTAGGTGGTAGTGGAGAAATTACAGGATTAAGTATTTCAGGAACAGCAGTTAATAGTGCCTCATTTACTAATATTACTTCAGGATATAATGTTGTAGGAACAGGAGCAACATTTAACGTTACTCAAAATTCAAACGGAACATATACAGTTTCACTAGGTAGTACTATTGGAACAGACTATGCTAATGGATCAACACTTACAATTTTAGGTAACAACGTAGGCGGTCAAAGTCCGGCTAACGATATTACAATTAATATTACAGGTGTAGATTCCGCTGGTAGTATTACAAGTATTACAAGTTCAGGTACATCATTAGCACCAACACAAGGTTATGTAGTTGGAGATAGATTAGCTATACAAGGAGATGTATTCCCAGGAGGAACAAGTCCAACTAACGATGCACTTATTGAAGTAACATCAGTAAGTACAGGAGTTATTACTGGATTTACAATTACAGGTACAGGCCCAACAGCTAACACATCTTATCCAAGTGTAGCATATACATACCCAACAGGTAGTGGTGCAGATGCAGACTTTACTATTAGTAAACAAGGTTCAGTATACGGATTAACAATTACAAATGCTGGTACAGGATACTTGGTAGGTGAAACACTTGTTATAGCAGGTACGGCATTAGAAGGTGCAAGTCCAGCAAACGATGCAACAATTACAGTAGCGTCAATTGACACAGGTGGTGAAATACTAACGGCAACAATTGGTGGTACAGGTAATGACGAAGTAGTATTCCAAGACATTAAACAAAGTGATAATCAAATTCAAATGCTACAAGGTAGTACTGCAACATTTGATATTACAATTAGTAATGGAGCATATAGTGGTGTAGTTAATACTCCAGGTACAGGTTATTTTGATGACCATACAATTTTAGTTCCAGGTACACAGCTAGGTGGTACAACACCAGCTAATGATTTAACAATTACTGTTGACGCAACAGACGATAGTGGTGCAAGAACTGATGAAGGTTCTATTACAACAATTAGTGTAGCAGGTACAGGTCCAAGTGGAGTAGGTGCTTATACAAATGTTGGTGCTCAAGCATTAAGTAACACAGGTACAAGTGCAGAATTTACTATACAAAGAACTGGTAGTAGTTATAGCAATCCGCAAATTGCACAAGACGGTGAAAACTATCAAGTAGGTAACAAAATTAAAATACTAGGTACTGATTTAGGTGGTGCAAGTCCAGCAAATGATGCTTCAATTAGTATTACTGAAGTATCAACAGACGGTAGTATTATTGATACAAGTATTTCAGGAACAGCAGTTCCAGGAGATACAACAGTAACTTATGCAACTGTAACAATGTCAGAACTGTTAACACAGGCAATACCAAGCCCAACATTAATTGCGTTCGCGGCATTGGCAACAACTGAAGTTTCGTTTGCATCAGCACACGGACTAATACCAGGTGATGCATTTATTGTTACACAAAACTCAGACGATGGTACTAACAACCATACACTATTAGAAGGACCGTTCTTTGCACAACAGGTTCCAACTACAACAAGTTTAAGATACCAATGTAGAGCTCCAGGTACTATTACACAAACTGGTGATATTAGTGCTACGCTTTATCCAAGACCGGACAGTTTCTTTGTTCATAGACCATATGACGGAGGAGTTATGCTTGGTACTGGAGGACCACAACACGGTGCTCAAGCAATTAGACAGAGTAAAAAATATATTAGATACCAGTCAGGTAAAGGTATTATGTATACCACTGGTGCATTGTTTGCTCCAAGTTATGATCTATTAAATGTAACCGCAGACGGATTAACAGCAGGTAGCTTTATTGAAGTTACAACTGATGATGTTGATCACGGACTACAAGTTGGTGGACAAATTAGATTAATTGGTATTGAAACACCAGGTTATAACGGAAACTATACAGTAGCAAGTATTGTAAGTGAAAGAACATTCAAAGTTATATCGCAAATTGCTGTTGGTTCATTATCACCAATATTAAGTACAAGAGCTCAAGTATCACTGCTTAACTGGCACGGTGCAACTGTGCGTTCAGGTGCATTTGATGATCAAAACGGAATCTTTATGGAGTATGACGGATCAAACTTTAGTGCTGTACAAAGAACTGCTACACTACAGTTAGCAGGTACGGTTGCAATTAACGTTGATTCAAACACATGTACAGGTTCAGGAACAAGATTTAGAGATCAGCTTAAAGCTGGTGATAGAATTGTTGTAAAAGGAATGACACACGTTGTTTCACAGATTACAACAGATACTGCAATGACAGTAACACCTGACTTTAGAGGTAACACTAATGCCACTGGTGCTAAACTATGTTTAATTAGTGATAAGAAAACTAAACAAGATGACTTTAACAAAGATACACTAGACGGACTAGGTAGTAGTGGATATATCATGGACATCAGTAAGATGCAGATGATTGGTATTCAGTACAGTTGGTACGGTGCTGGATTTATTGACTATATGCTACGTGGTGATGATGGTAACTTTATTTTCTATCACAGAATGCGTAACTCAAACATTAACACAGAAGCATTTATGCGTACTGGTAACATGCCTGTGCGTTATGAAGTTACTAACGAAGGACCTAATGACAGACTAGCGGCTGACATGGATGCAACACAAACTACAATTCCGTTAATTACAGCGTCATTCTTCCCAAGCACTGGTACAGTTATTATTGATAACGAAATGATAGCATATACAGGTGTAACAGGTGATACGTTAACTGGTTGTACTAGAAGTGCACCACTAACAAACTTTGCGGCTGGTGCAACAAGAACTTATACGGCAGGTGGAGCAGTAACACACACTGAACGAACTGGTGTAATTTTGATTAGTAATACAATTACTCCAATCATATCACACTGGGGATCAGCGTTCTTAACAGACGGTGGCTTTGATGAAGATCGTGGTTATATTTTCTCATACACATCTGCAGGTAACGAAATTAGTACAACAAGAAATACTGTGTTTATGTTAAGACTAGCACCTAGTGTTAGTAACGCTATTGTTGGTGACTTAGGTGAAAGAGAACTACTAAACAGAGCTCAGTTGCTACTAGAAGGTATTGAAATTACATCAGATGGATATGATGGTTCAAATAATCCAATTAGTGGTGGTATTGTTGTTGAAGGTATTTTGAATCCACAAAACTATCCAATTAACCCAGGAGACGTTGGTTGGTCAGCACTAACAGGTGCGGCGGCTGGTGGACAACCGAGCTTTGCTCAAGTTGCTCCAGGTGGTTCTGTTGTATGGTCAACTGGTGCAACACAGATTATTAGAAGTGCAACAGTACAAGGTGCAATGACACAAACTGCTGAATTCTTATATGGTAATAGAAATAGTAGATACCAATACTTAACAACGTCACAATGGGAAAGTTTAAATGATGAAGTTACAACAGGTACAACTGTTACAGCTTCAGGTACTAATAACTACGCAAGTAATCCAAGAATTATTGACCAGGTATATCCAGAGCCATGGTACAGTAGAGTACGTTTAAGATTTAATCAAAATATTAATGTACAAAGTGCTGATCCAACAGTAACATTTAGTATTGGTGGTGCATTAAGTAATGCTAACTATTTGTTCTTTACAAAAACAACATGGGACGCAACAAATGCTATTGCAGGCGACATTGTTAGTGATTCTAAGTTCTCAGCGGGTACTGCGGTATCTAATGTAGAAGAATTGAGCTTTGGTACAACAGACTATTACAGAGTAACATTTACACAGAGTGCTAACACTACTGTTAATCCAGGTGATACAGTTGGGTTCTTATTTGGACAACCTCCTTACGCACAACCAGGTGAAACAGTATTTTCATTCATTGCTACACCAGGACAATCGAGTGCATTGAGTCTTGAAGCATTGAAAGAACTTACAAATACTACACTAGGTGGTAGAGGAACATATCCAAATGGTCCAGACGTACTAGCAATTAACGTTTATAAGACGGGTGGTACAGATACTACTGCGAACATCATTCTAAGATGGGGTGAAGCTCAGGCTTAATATACTACGTTGAAAGCAATAGTGGAACGTATAACGTTTTTACCACTAGGCTCTACTTGGTGTTTTAAGTAAGAAGGAAACAATAATAGTTTACCTTTCATAGGTTGGAATTCGTACTTACCATATCCATACTGCGAATATTCATTGTGTGCATACTCAACATAAGGATTAGGATTTCTAAAAGATAATCCACCAGCGTTTTCATTTGCTCTTACCCAATACACTCCAGATATTTTATTCATACCGTGTTCGTGTTCTTTGTGTATATCGCCTTCTTGGTAATCTTGTGTCCACCATACGTATTGATTAGTATGAGGTAAATGTTTAATGCTACATGCTTCTTGGAATTTATTAACACATTCTTGTATTTCACTAAACAATTCCGGAACATCAGTATACAAGTCTATTACTTTTTTAGGTTCAAAGTAATCTGTGCTATGTGGTGCATCGTCAGTAGGTCTAGGTATTCTATCTAATCTTGATACTAAAAGGTTTTCAACATCGTCAGCAATTCGCTCTGGAACAAAATGTTCTAGCATAGGAACTGGAAAGATATTTTTAAAGGCCGACATAGTAATTAAGTTTATTTCCTATTTCTTGTAAAACAGTTTCTCTAGGTTGTATGTTAAACGCAATAGTAATACGAGGTTCATCTTGTTCCCAATCACTAGTCATGTGTTCAACTCCTTTGCTATTAGTAATAACTAACTGCCCATTTTTATTTTCAACACTAGTAATTTCTTCTTCGCCTATGTTACGATATAATGTTTGTGATGGTTCACTTTGAACACCTATGTATCCGTGGAAACAATTATCATCATCTCCATATTCGTGTCCATGCCATTCTAATGTACGACCCTTGTTAGGCCAATAATTTAACCAACCAACAATCCAATATTCTAAACTAGTATCATGTTCTATGTTTTTAAATTCTTCTCTAATTGAACGTTGGAGTTCAAACATACCTGGCATAATACTAGTAAACAAATTATAGTATTGGCTTACTGCCGTAGGTATTGAAGTATGTTGAGTTTCTATTTTATCGTTAGGAATTGCAATTTCGTTTATAATTTGTTGATAAACAAAACTGCAATTATGTTTTAATTTGCGTAAGTCTAAGTCTAAGTTAGCTTTGTGGATTTGCATCTGGTGTGGCCTCTGGTTGTACCACAACACCTTGACTGTCACCTGGAATAATTCTATAATTATCTTCAATAGAATCAGGTGTACTTACTTCAGTAATACTACTACCTACTTCAAGTGCTTCTAACTGGTGTGGCATTAATGGTGGATTTCTCCATGTATCGCCTGGTCCTAAAGTCTTCTCCATTACTGTAGCTGTTTGCGTATCAATGTAACGAAGTTTAAATGATCCGCTATTTACAAACCATGATTCATCTTTTTCTTTATGAAAGTGCATACTAAATTTTGCACCAAGTTTTTCAAAAACCATAATTTTTCCACAATACAAATCATTGGTTGCCCAAATTAATTCGTATCCCCAACCTTTGTCTACTTTACCACTATGTCTTGCTGGCATTTATATACTCCTCGATTGTTCTAAAATTATGAACGCCTATACTATTAATTAACTTTTTATTGTGAGAACAGGTGTAATACTGGTACTGTCCTTTAAGCTCTTCTGGCATAGGTATTTCTTCAATTTTAGCATTATACTTTTTGGCATACAGTTCAGCAATTTCCATAAATGAACGAGGTGTACCTGTACCAACATTCCATATATCTGTATTATCAACATCAATAAATTTTTCGATAATTTCACATACATCGCCAACATGGATAAAATCTCTATCTATTTTATCACTACCTTCAAATACTTTTATAACACCTGTTTCTTTAGCTTGTTTTTCAAACTTGTGAAACACACTCATTTGATCGCCTTTGTGTTCTTCACCTGGTCCATATACATTAAAGAATCTAAATCCTTGTACATTAACCATAAACTCTGGTACTTGCATTACAAATCTATCAAATAAATACTTACTCCATGCATATCCACTTTGTGGTTGTAGTTTAGCATTTTCTTCAAACTTGTCGCCATATACACTAGCACTACTAGCATACATTAATGTAGTTCCTTTTTGATCGCATAGCTGTAATAGACGCATTGAGAACTCGTAATTTTGTTCCATGATCTTTTCAACGTCACGTTCAGTAGTACTACTAATAGCACCTAAATGAATTACTCTATCGTATGGTTCAGGATCTGGTATAATGTTTGGCTTCCATTCAAAGCCTTCAACATTGTGTCCTTTAGATTGTAAGTATGCTCCAAGGTTTTTACCAATAAATCCTTCATGTCCTGTAATTAAAATATTCATTTTCTAATCTCGTCTATAATTTTCGTTGTACTTGCACCTTCAATAATTGGAAAGATAACAACTTCTGCTAGTTCATTTCCTACTACTGTATCAACTGTATAATCTCCGCCTTTAACAATTATGTCAGGCATGATATTAACCAAAGTTTCTATTGGTGTATCTTCATCAAATATAATTACCTCATCAATGAATCCCAATTCTAACAAAGCGGCTTTGCGTGTTTGCTCATCGTTAATGGGTCTAGTTTCACCTTTTAAACGCTTTACACTTGCATCGCTATTAATGCCCACCACTAGGCGTTTACCAAGCGTGTGTGCGTGTCTAAGTAGCTTTAAATGGCCTATATGTAGTATATCAAACACTCCGTTAGTCCATACAATAGTATCATTAATATCATCAATTGTTATGATATGTGTGCCTACATGTTTAACTGCTTCAGTAGCACCTTTGACAGCCAATTCTAAACAGCGTTTATGTGTGTAACCTTTTGTTAGTGCATATACAAACGTAGCAAGGAAACAATCACCTGCACCTGTAACATCTGATACTTCAACTTGTTCAACAGGAATTGTATATTCAATGTTGTCTATTGTAGCAATAACATTACGTCCTGCATCAGTGGTAATAATATTACCTTTCCATTCGTCAAATTCAAACTTAGTATATTCGCTGTTATTTGGTTTAACTAACCATGCACCTTCATAGTCATGTGCATAACGCTTTGGATCAACAATTACTTTAGGACCTTGACTGTTAATATGTGCAATAATTTGTTTTGCATTATCTAGTACACCTTTGTCGTAATCGCTTAATATTACATAATCATATTCTGAAAAATCACTACATAATACTTCATCTAATACTACACCTGAATTTGCATTTTGATCTTCGTCTAACCTTGTAATATAATGTCCGTCACAAATTACTCTAGTTTTAACACTTCTAGGTTGATTAGTTTCAAATAGTTCTATGTCAACACCTAGACTTTTTAAGTTTTCATAAACAAGTCCTGCACCACCTAAAGATGTTGAAACATTTTCAAGATTAACTATAGGTACAGGTGCTTCAGGACTAATCCTTGTACTAGTACCATAGATATATTTGTCGATGATTACATCACCAATTACTAATACTTTACTCATTTAGATATCCGACTCTTGTAATAACGAAACTAGTTGAAATACTGTTTGTAGTTTAGTTAAGTTTTGTTTATTTTGTAATGTGTTGCGTAATCCCATGTGCAATGGCTTTGGCCAATTTTGAAAACTAACCCAAGCATATCCGTTATGCTCGTCATTTAGTAAAGGTAAAAATTCATCTTTTACAACACACAAATAAGTATGAAATTGAAACTTATCATCATTACTTACAAATGTTTCTAATGGGATTGATTTAATAATTTTTGGAACGCTACCAAGTTCTTCTTTAACTTCACGTAGCAGAGCTTTGTAAGGGATTTCTGTATCTTCGTTAGTTCCCCCAACAAGACCCCAAACATTATTTTGTTTTGATTGTGTACGGTGTAAGAATAAGAAACGTTGTGTTGTCAACGAATAGAATAGAGCACCACTACAAATAATTTGTTCCATACAAGTACTTATTTAGAGTACTAAACGCCAGCTTCCTTTTCGATACTCGCCTTCAAAGGATAGTGTCCATTCTACACCGTCCCATTTGTATTGTATACCAGTAGTTAAATTGGTTGTATATGTTATGTCAGTTGATGGCTCTGTTTTGGTACTTGAATCAAATACTATTTGCCATTCTGTTCCAGACCATTCAATAATATCGTTTTCACTAGCAACTAGTGTGTCATTACCGCCACTATCTTTCCAAGCATCGGCGCCATCTGTGTTATCTGTAGAACCAATATCTCCTAGTAATAATATTCTGTTACCAGGTACTTTTAAGTTAGTTGGATTAGTTCTAGTTGGATCAATAATTGCATCAATAGTTCCTTTTTGTGGACTATTTGGTAATCCTAATACTGTATTAGTTGGAATAGTATCTTCGTCCCAATTAACAATAAGTTGTGTTTCGTCTAAATCATTTAGTGCAATAGTACCTACAACTGGAGCGGCTAAATCGATTCTGTTTAGATAAATTTTACTTAATCCTGCTCTATATTCACCAGGTTCTACTTCAAGGTATTCACGCCAATTAATTTCACCTGATATACCATTCTTACCAAGTTGTACAATATTGTTAGTAACAATAGCATCGTAGTTTAATGCTGTGTTCACTTGTATGTGTATTCTTTCTGAACTGTCTTTGTTTTTAGTACTGTTTGCCCAACTGTCATCATAAGCATTAAGCTCTGGCATTGATTTTCCTAAATCAATAGTACCTTTAGTTTCATCAAAGATACTCATTATAACACTTGTTATGACACCTAGCTTTTTAACTTTAGCTGGAGGACTAATATAAATTGGTGTTGAAAACGATAGTGTTGCTACATCTATTTCAGTATCAATTCCCATAGGAATAGTTCTTCCACTAAAAACAATATTTTCTAAATCAACAACACTTAAACTTGTCCAGTCTACATAGTTGTCTGTAGTTTGTATTTCTAAACTAGGATTAAAGAACATTAATAGCTGTTCCATAATTTGTAGTTTTTGTTCTGTGTTAGTAGACCAAATATCTGCATTAACTTTTAGTGTATATGGTGTAGGCATTAAACGTTCAACAGTATAATTGTTACCCTGTGTGTTTAAATATTCTTTACCTTCTGCATCATATTCACGTTCTCTAAGATGTACTTTGCCGGTGTATGTAGCATCAGCAGTTCTAGTACGATCCATTTCTAATCCAGTAACATATACTCCTATACGTGGAGCACTTGGTATTTTATTTTCGCTATTGTCTTTTATAATGGCGCCAACTTGTCTTGTAATATCTCCGTACATAACAGGAACTTGAACAAGATTACCTTTGCTATCAGCATACGAAAAGTTACTCATTAGTCTTACTAGCTGAGTAATGTATCTTCTTATTTGTCCATCATAAAAGTGTTGCATTGTTATCCCTTACACTTTGGGCAGTTACAATCTCTAATTAGGAAATGCACAACTGCCATAGTAAACCACATCCATGACATTTCACCTATACCAAATAAGCTAGGTCCGTGGTTCATATGTCCCATGTCGTTATTTAAAAAATATACGCCTAAAATTAAAAATAGTATTCCTGCAATTTTATGTCTCATTAATTATCCGCCTTCGGTTTTAAAATTTTACTCAACGGTTGTCTTTCTGTTACAGTTTCGTCACCAATAACATTCTGTGATGCGTTGTTAACAAATGTACCTTTTTGTGTTGCTTTAGTATCTGTATTTGTCATTGTCATACGTACTGAATCTTCTTGTTTGACCCAACGGCTACCGTCTTGTCTAAATAATCTATTAGGCATAAAGTCTGTCCTTAACCAATAGTCTCCTTCGACTGAGTTAGTTGGGAAACTAGGACCATGTCCAAACGCTTCTCCATTAGGTGGTACACCATCGCCAACCAAATAACCATTGTACTCAGAGCGTGTTGGTGTTTCTGAAATTCTATCAACTAATAGTTCTTGTGAACTTGCATCAATATCTGATATGTCTGTAGTTTTTAATGCTACGTTACCATTGTCATCTTTAGCAATAGTATATAAGTTTGTAGTATCATAACCTGACTTAGGTGCATCAGCTTCTGCTTGAGCAAGTACAGCATTATTAATCTGCATTTCTTTTTCGTATGTACTAAGAACATCACGTAGTGTATTTGTACTTCCTTCTTCTGAAGGTAAATCAAGTATTTCTTTAAACTCTTGTGAGTCAACAATTTGTTTTAATTTAATTCTGTATAAATGCGGATACCAAGTTTGTGTAAATCCTTCAGCGGCTCTGTTTACATCTTCTACAACATAAAAACGTTTTAGTGCTACACTATAATCATTAAGTGCATGTTCGTCTTTTAAGTGTGGAAGTTCAATAACATCTCCTGGCATAATTTTACGCCCTAGTGTTCTAACACTATAATTAATAGGAATTGTCATAAACAATGTATCGTTTTGTAAGAACAATCCGAATTGACTCATATCAAAGTCAATATCTTGTATATTATAAATGCCACGCATTTTATAAATGTCTGGATCATACTTACGATCTCTGTTTTCTAAGAACAACATGTCTTGTATGTTGGTTTCTTTAACAGCATCATAACGAGGTTGTGCAGGCGTAGCGTCTGCTTCGTCTGGATTTGCGGGGCCTAGATACTTGTGTACAAAGACATCTGTACCACCTACTGTAAACATTTCGGTAATAGTTTTGTCTAAGAAATCGTAATCATTGCCCTTTTCGGGTTTGTATAAACTGAGTCTTGGCATAGTATAAGTATTTATCGTTAGCATAAATACTAGTGGAGAACAAGAAATGGCATTAAGCACACAAAAACAAGATGTATTCGATTATGTAAACGCTATGTTAGGCGGAGGCATGATTGATGTTGAACTTGACCCTATTCATTATGAAACTGCACTAGAAAAAGCCCTTGGCAAATTTAGACAGCGTTCAGATAATTCAGTCGAAGAGTCATATCTTTTTATGCCTACGATAATTGATCAAAATGAATATACGTTACCGCAAGAAGTAACTGAGGTTAGGAAATTATTTAGACGCTCAATTGGATCACGTTCAGGTGGCGGTGATGGCGGTACTTTATTTGAACCATTCAACATGGCATACACAAATACGTACTTGTTATCAAGTTCTAACATGGGCGGACTAGCAACATATGATATGTTTAGTCAGTACCAAGAACTTGTAGGACGTATGTTTGGTTCTTTTATCGAATTCAATTGGAATACTACAACTAAAAAATTAACACTTTTACAACGTCCAAGAGCAGAAGAAACATTACTTCTTTATGTGTATAATCACAGACCAGATAGTGAATTGCTTAATGATTATCTTGGTAAGCAATGGATTAAAGATTATACCCTTGCTAGTTGTAAGTATATGCTAGGCGAAGCACGTTCAAAGTTCGCAACCATTGCAGGACCACAAGGTGGTTCAACGCTTAACGGTGATGCACTCAAAGCAGAAGCACAAGCTGAAATGGAAAAGCTAGAAGAAGAACTAAAAACACAAGTAGCAGGCGGCGTAGGCTACGGATTCACAATCGGCTAATAAACACTTGACTTCCTGATAAATCTATTGTATAATAGTTTTTATTTTATGAGGAGTCAGACTTTGATTATTGGTGTATGTGGATTAATTGGTAGCGGTAAAGATACTATTGCTGATTATTTGATTAGCAATCACAACTTTCAAAAAATATCATTTGCAGATAAACTTAAAGATAGCGTAGGCGTTATGTTTGGGTGGAGCAGAGATATGCTTGATGGTAAAACAACAGAATCTAGAGAATGGCGTGAAAAAGTAGACGAGTTTTGGACAAAAGAAACTGGACGTACAATTACACCTAGATTAGTATTACAAGAATTTGGTACAGAATGTATGCGTAACGGATTCTATGATGGTATTTGGGTATCCTTAGTAAAACAGAAAATTATTGACAATCCAGACATTAATTGGGTACTTCCTGATACACGTTTTCCTAACGAAGCAAAAATGCTACACGAAGTAGGTGGACATGTATGGCGTGTAAAGCGTGGCGAAGATCCTAAGTGGTTTACAGAGTATGTTGAGTTTGATACAGAGCCTACTGATATACATCCTAGTGAATGGGCTTGGGCTCATACTAAATTTTCACAAACATTAGAAAACAACGGTACTATTGATGAACTTAGAAGTCAGGTAGCAAATCACCTTGCTTCCATTTAAATCCTTCTTTGTACATAATTTTACTACAATTGGCACATATTGTTTTTAAGTTGCTAAATCTTACGTTGTTAAGATCACCGTCAATATAATATACTGAAAACTGTTCCTTGTGTTTGCTTTTAAAGCCACACTTGTCGCAAACTTGTTTCTTTTCATATCCAGACTGTTTCCATTTAGGACTACCATGTATAGGCTTACCGTGCCTGGCACATGACTCACACTTGCTTCTATAAAAAGGTTTTCCTTTTTTGTAATAGTTAATTGCTACTGGTTTAACGCCACATTTGCATAAAGGTCTCATATATGTATTTACCTGCCCTTTTTGATCCCTTTTTCGGGGTAGATAAAGAGGCCTTTTATGCAAATTGGTATAAATAATAGTAACATGCTATATCAACAGGAGAAAATAAAATGGCTTTAGTATCACCAGGAGTACAGGTCAGCGTTATAGACGAAAGTTTCTATACCCCAGCTGAGCCAGGTACAGTACCAATGATTTTTGTTGTTTCCGCACAAGACAAAACGAACGGTGCTGGAACAGGAACTGCGGCGGCAACGACTGCGGCAAACGCAGGTAAACCTTATTTGGTTACCTCACAGAGAGAATTAACAGACTTGTTTGGAGATCCAACTTTCTATACGGACACAAACAACAATGCACTACATGGTAGTGAATTAAATGAATACGGGTTACAAGCGGCCTACTCATACTTAGGAGTAGCTAACAGAGCTTATGTAACTAGAGCAACACTAAACACATCAGAGCTAATTGCTTCTGCTACGGCGCCAGCGGCGAATCCAGCAGATGGAACATATTGGTTCGATACAGCAAATAGTGTGTTTGGTATTTTTGAATGGAACGGCGCGGCGGCTACTGTTACTGGTGGACAGAGCTTTACTAATAAAGTTCCTACAGTAATTACAGATACTACTAAAGTAACAGGCGGAGTACCAAAAACTTCTGTTGGTGCAATTGGTGATTACGCTATTGTTGCTACTACTACACTTAACAAATTGTTCTACAAAAAGAGCGATGGTAGTTGGGTACAAGTAGGATCAACAGCATGGATTAGTGCATGGGCAACTGTAACAGGAACGATTTCAAATCCAACTGTTTCAAATGGTGCTTCAATGAGCATTAACGGTACTGTTGTAACAAGTGGCGGAACAGCATTAAGTGATGTTGTATCAGCTATTGGTTCAGCAGGTATTGCTGGAGTTAGTTCAGCAGTAGTTAACAACAAATTAGAGATTTACTCAACAGGCGTAGACGTTGTATTAGCAACTAACGCTTCAACACTATTAGCAGAGATAGGTTTAACGGCGGCTACTTATAAAGCACCTAAAAATACTATTGCTCCGCATACTAGTGTACCTGAGTACAAGTCAACAGATACTGCTCCAAGACCAACTGGAAGTATTTGGGTTAAAACTACACAACCTAACTTAGGTGCTAACTGGAAAGTTAAAATGTGGAACGCAACAACTAGCTTGTGGGAAACTAAAGCGGCTCCAATGTATGCATCACCTGAGGCGGCATTACACGGCTTAGATAAAGCAGGCGGTGGTAAGAACTTAGCAGTTGGAACTGTTTACATCAAAACTAACAATGATGAAGCAACTGATCCAATTGGTGACTTTAAAATACACAGAAGACAGTCAACAGGTAATACTAAAATTACTTCAGACATTATTACAACACAAGTAGTTACAGGAACTTATGCATTTGATATTGCAGAAACTGTTCCAGCAAGTGCTACGTTAAGTGCGGCAGTAACAGTTAGTGTAACAACTAACGGTGCGGCTGACGATGCAGACGATATTGCAGGCGCAATTAACTCCGCAGGATTAACTAACGTTGTAGCAAGTGTTGACGCTTCAAACAGAATAGTTATTGAACACAATGACGGTGGTGACATCCACATTACAGATACTAACAGCGGATTAGCTTTAGCAGGATTTGTAGCTTACAATGGCTCAAATGCGGCAACAGCAACTCCAAACTTATATACAGATGCTTCAGGTAATGCATTTGATATGGTTGCTAGTAACTGGAAATACTTAACATACACACCAAGTACAACTGCTCCAACAGCATTAACAGCTGACGGTGCATTATGGTACAACAGTATTGTAGACGAAGTAGACATGATGATCCACAATGGTACTACATGGGTAGGATACCAAGACTCAACAGCACCGTTCTACGATGCTAATAGTGCAGACAAAACTGATCCAAATGGACCAATTGTTAGTGCTACTGAGCCTACTAAACAGTCAGATGATACTGATCTTAAAAATGGTGACATTTGGATTAGCACAGCAGACTTAGAAAACTATCCAAAAGTTTACAAATACAACGCTACTTCATTAAAGTGGATTGCACTTGATACAGGTGACCAAACTACTGAAGATGGTATATTATTTGCAGATGCACGTTATGGTACAAGCGGTGTTAACGGTGATACAGCGGCAACGATCCCAGCATTACTAGTAAGCAACTTCTTAGACTTTGACGCTCCAGATCCAGCACTATATCCAAAAGGTATGTTGCTATGGAACACTAGACGTTCAGGATTTAACGTTAAGAAATATGTACGTAACTACATTGATACTACAGGACTTAACATTAGATTTAACAATGACGAGTCAATGGCGGCATACGCAACTAACAGATGGGTAACTGAATCAGCTAACCAAGAAAATGGTGCAGGCTCATTTGGTAGAAAAGCTCAACGTAAAGTTGTAGTACAAGCATTACAAGCAATGGTTAACAGCAACGCTGATATTAGAGATGATAATTCAAGAATCTTTAACTTAATGGCTTGCCCAGGTTACTCAGAGCTAATTGGTGAAATGAAAACACTTAACTATGATAGAGGCATTAGTGCGTTTGTTGTAGGTGACTTACCGTTTAGATTAACACCAGATGCAACAACATTAAACAACTATGCAACTAACGTAAATGGTGCAGTTGAAGATAATGATGATGGACTTGTAACATACGATGAATATTTAGGTGTGTTTTATCCAAGTTTATTCACAAGTGATAACGCAGGTAACAACGTAGTTGTTCCAGCAAGTCACGGTATCCTAAGAACAATGGCATTAAGCGATCAAGTATCGTTTCCATGGTTTGCTCCAGCAGGAACAAGACGTGGTGGAATTACAAATGCTTCAAGTGCAGGATACATTACAAGCGAAGGTGAATTCCAAAGCGTAGCACTTAACGAAGGACAGCGTGATACATTATACGGTAATGCTATTAACCCTGTAACGTTCTTAAGTGGTGCAGGACTTGTTAACTTTGGTCAAAAGACAAGAGCTAAAAATGCTAGTGCTTTAGACAGAATCAACGTTGCAAGACTAGTAATTTACTTACGTTCGCAGTTTAACAAACTTGCTAAACCTTATATCTTTGAGCCAAATGACAAAATCACACGTGATGAGATTAAAGCACAGGCAGATAGTTTACTATTAGAGCTAGTAGGACAAAGAGCATTATATGACTTCTTAGTAGTATGTGACGAAAGTAACAATACTCCAACAAGAATTGATAGAAATGAGCTTTACTTAGATATAGCAATTGAACCAGTGAAAGCTGTGGAGTTTATTTACATTCCATTAAGACTTAAAAACACTGGTGAGATAGCAGGGCTTTAATATGATAAATACTTACAAGCAGGAGATATTATAATGGCAATTTCAACACTAAGCAAAATTACAGTACCTTTGGATTCTAGCTCTTCAGCTAGTAACCAAGGTTTGTTGATGCCGAAACTACAATACCGCTTTAGAGTGAGTCTTGAAAATTTTGGAGTATCAACACCAACAACAGAACTAACTAAACAGGTTGTAGACGTAACAAGACCAAACGTTAGTTTCGAACAGATCACAGTAGATGTGTATAACTCACGTGTGTACCTAGCAGGTAAACATACTTGGGAACCAATTACACTTAACTTACGTGAAGATGTTAGTAACAACGTACAGAAACTTGTTGGCGAGCAACTACAGAAACAATTTGACTTCTTCGAACAAAGTTCGGCGGCGTCAGGTAGCGATTACAAATTCGTTACAAGAATTGAAATATTAGACGGTGGTAACGGTGCTAATACAGCAAGTGTACTAGAGACATTTGAATTGTATGGTTGTTACTTAGAGTCAGCAAACTACAATAGCTTGTCTTACTCTACTAACGATCCAGTAACTGTTGCACTAGCAATACGCTACGATAACGCTATTCAAAGTCCACAAGGAACGGGCGTAGGAACAGCAATCGGACGTACAGTTAACACAGCTATTACAGGCGGCGGCGCAAGTTAATAGTTAATAATATTTCCTGAAACTTTAAAAGGGTGTCAATTAATTTTGGCATCCTTTTTCATTCTGTACGCACTTATCTTATTAGGATAAATATTAATGCAGGAGAGTAACGATGGCTACAAAACTTAATGAAAATACTGAACTAGCGATTCCGTTAAAATCTCTACTTGGATTAATTGCAGGTACTGCGGTTGCAGTATGGGCGTACTTTGGTGTTATTGAAAGAATAGCTTTCTTAGAACTTAAAGAGCAACAAGACAGAACCAAGTTAGAGTTTGCTTATAAATGGGTACAAGATTTTCAACCACCACCAGCAGTAGCTGACACGGTAGTTAGAGTACGCGATATGGAACTTCAAATAAGAGAACTTGAAATTGAAGTTAAGCATTTAAAGGAACAACTTAACAATGGCAAATAAACTTAACGGGTTTTTAGATAATTTAGTAAGTGGAGCATTAAGTCCTAAAGGTAACTTAGGCGACCAAGCACACGCGGCTCGACTATATGTTGATGACGCACACAGACTAAGTCCTAAAAGTAAATTTCTTTATCACGTAAGTTTTAATTTAAATCCTGAAGCAGTACAATTAATTCCTCAATTAAAAACACAAGAAATTAATATGCTTGTTAAAAGTGTTGACTTACCTAAGTATCAAATTGCAACAACACTAAAGCATCAATACAATAAGAAAAGAAATTTACAAACAAGATTAGATTACGATCCTATTAACATTGTATTCCACGATGACAACTTTGGTCAAACAACTGCTATGTGGGAAGCGTACTATAGATATTATTTTAGAGACGGCAATTATGCGGCTGTAGACGGAAGTTCAAATCCTAATACTTCTAATGCGGCATACAACAGAGGCTCTAGTTATCAAGGTGAAGCGGCAAACAATTTTAGATACGGTATGGATAACGATTCTCTTAAACCGTTTTTTGAAAGTATTCAAATTTATCAAATGTCAAGAAAACGCTACACAGCGTTTACATTAGTTAATCCTCTTATTAGTGAATGGGGACACGACACTATGGACAACAGTTCAAGTGACGCAGTAGCAAACAACATGACTGTACAATACGAAACTGTATGGTACGCAAGAGGTCCAGTTAAAGATGGATCAGCACCTAAGAGCTTTGGTAGTGCTAGTGGACATTACGACCAAGTACCAAGTCCTAATTCATTAGGCGGTGGCGGAACTGCAAGTGTGTTTGGTGTTGGTGGTATTGCAGGAGGCGTTGCTGATGTATTTGGAGATATTAGTAGTGGAGCGGCATTTAGCAGTCCAACAAACTTTTTAGGTACAGTATTAAAAGCAACTAGCATAACACAGAATGCTAAGAGTTTAGGTAAAGAAGGTTTACGTCAAGAAGGGTTTGGAATATTAAAAGACCAAATTGGTAAAGCAACTGGCATTGATGTTAGTGGTGTAGCAAATCTTGCATTTCCTAAGTCAGGTGGTTCAGGTGGTAGCTTTAGCACTATTGCTACAGTTGCAGGCTTAACAACACTAGCCGGAGTTGCTACTGGTAAGATTGGTAATCCAATAAGTAGTGTTACTAACTTCTTAAAAGGTAATCCAGGTGCGGCTGACGATGTAGCTAAAAGTACTTTCTTTAAGAAAGACCACATCAATAACGGCGGATCACCATTACCTGAAATTATTAGTGCGGCTTATGAAGCACAAACGTTTGAAGATAAAAAAGCGGCAAGAGAAAAAGCTATTTCAAATGCCAACAGTAGTTCTCTTGGTAGTACTCTGTTTACATAGGATTAATTTATGGGCGATAACACATCAACTAACAAAAATAGTACACCAACTAATTTATATGGTAACCTTCCAGCTAAGGCGGGAGATAGTGCAACTAAAGTAAAACAATTCTTTAATCAATACTATACAGAGCCGTTTGAATTTTCAAGTAATGAAGTTGATGCAACTGTAGCTTTCTTTCGTAAAAGAGGCTTTGATGAAGTTAGTGCAAATAGTGTTGCAACTATTGTTATGCAACAAGCAAAGATGGATAATGTAAAAATCTTTGAGCTAATAGATACACTTGGTGGGTTTGACGAAGTACAATTAAGTACAGTAATTACAGAAATCTTAAATTACAATAGATCAAAAATAAGTACACTAGGTTACAAAGTAGACCAAGCAACTAATAAATTAGAAACTAGAAACATAGTGGTATAATGCTATGGGTAAGTTTGCTCAGGGTCGGTATACATTAAAGTACCCCGAAAAATACTTAGGTACAAAAACACCTTTATATAGAAGTAGTTGGGAATTTGCATTTATGAAATTCTGCGACGAGAGTCCTAGTGTTAGTAAATGGGCAAGTGAAAGTGTTAAGATACCTTATAGAAATCCATTAACAGGTAAGCATACAGTTTATGTACCAGATTTCTTAATACAGTACAGCGATAAAAACGGTAGACCGCACGTTGAACTAATTGAAGTTAAGCCTGATAACCAAACTATGAAAGAGAATGTTGGGCGTGATAAATGGCGTCAAGCACAGTATATCCAAAATGTTGCCAAATGGGAAGCCGCTAGAGCTTGGTGTAAACAGAAGAAAATCTTCTTTAGAGTTATAACCGAAAAAGACATTTTTCACTCAGGCAAGAGAAAATAGGATAAATAATAGTAGCACATAATGGAAAACCAAAATGACTAAGAAACTAGAAGAATTACTTAATTTACCTGAAAGCCAGGAAATTATTAAAGAAGAAGAGTCAAAGTCTAATGATGTTGTTAAAGCAGAACAGCAAGAGGACTTTAGAGACATTGCTGAACTTGATAAGATTACTGCGGCATTACCAGCTGTAAAAGGTTTAGGTGAATTAGCAGATAAAGAACTCAACGCTATTGCAGATAAGGCTACTACAGCTTATGATGATCTGATGGATTTGGGTATGAATGTGGAGAGTAGATACAGTGGTAGAGTTTTTGAAGTGGCTGGAGGAATGCTTAAAACGGCACTTGACGCCAAGGTTGCTAAACTAGATAAAAAATTAAAAATGATTGACTTGCAACTTAAGAAAGAAAAGCAAGATAAAGACAGCGGATATGAAGATTCTGGGCTTGTAAATGGCGAAGGATACGTAGTTACTGACCGTAACAGTTTGCTTGAGAAATTGAAAAACATGGATAAATAAACATATAAGGAACTGATATGAAGACATTTGCAGAATATTTAACAGAGTCTAAAAAGACTTATAAATTTAAAATTGGTATTGCAGGCGAACTACCTGAAGGTTGCATGGACACTATGGAACAGTCACTTCAGAAGTTTGGTTGTATGAATTTAACAGATTGTAAGCGTACACCGATTACAGAACGTCCGTTAGATTTTCCACAGTTACAAAATATGGAAGTTAACTATTGCGAATGTGAATTAGCATATCCTACTATTGCACCTGTGTTAGCAGAATACTTAACACAGTCATGTGGTTTACCAACGTCACACTTAATTGTAAGAAACTTAGATGCTCCACAAGAGGAATACCAAGATGCAGAATACAATAAAGTTTATGAGCCAGCACTAGGTAGCGACTTACCAGAATCAGATCCAGCAGTTCATAAGCAAGTAACAGGCGAAAGAGTTATGGGCTTACTAGCAGAGCTAGAACAAGCACGTAAAGAAAGAGAGAATGATCCAATAGGAAGCATTCAACCAAACAAAGAACAAATTCAAGATATGGGCGAACCACAAAGCAAAAGCCCAATGGGGAGCAAATAATATGAAACTACAAGACATTTATAAAAAAATTGATGACCTTAATGAAGCGGCATCAATGAATATTTCATTAACAGGTGATAGCCCACAAGAAGTAGGCGACTTATTTAAAGTGTTAGGTGATAAAGATCTTAACCCAGAGCCAATGCCAAGTTTAGGTATGCGTGGCGACATTGAGAAATCAATGGACATTATGAAAAAAATGGACGGTCCAAAAGATGGTCCAATGCCAATGCCAAGCGACATGCCAAAGAAACTTACAATGCAAGATGAGCCTGGCGATAACGAAGACTATGCTAACAGTCCAGATGAACAACATCAAGACACAAAGTTTATGACTAAAGACTTAGCAGGCGGACTTAATAAAGAAAAGAAATCATATCCAAAAGTAGCAGGCGGTGATAATCCAATGGCACTTGAAGATAAGATTAAAGAAGAATTAAAAGCTAAGTTTGCTGAAAAGTTTGGCGAAGCAAAAGATGATGATAGTTTCGACGAAGCAGGCTGTAAAGCAGAAATGAAAAGACTTGACGCAAGTGGATGTTCAAAAAATGAAATGCTTAAAAAAGTAGATTCTAAATTTGGTTGCGGCAAAGAAAAATTTGAAAAACTATACGCAAGTAGTTGCGGTGGACACTAAGGAGATATAGATGGCTGGGTTTACAAGAACTAATGGATTAAGTGTTACAGCAGGTAATGTATATTCTCATGGTGCTAAAGGGTTTTTAATCACAGTACAAGTTGCTGGTAATACAGATGTTGATTTGAGAGCTGAAGATGATGCTGTTGATGAAGCAGTAGAAATGATTATTAAAGAAGTTAATCCTTTGATGTATGCTGTAAAAAACGATGCATCAGGTGAGATTAGCGTTATTACAGACAGAAATACAAGCCCAGCAGACTTACAAGCACGTATTAGAGCATTAGGTACAACAGTAGGACCAAACAACGTTGATGTAACAGGAACCGACGTTGTAGAAGCAACTTTCTTAACCGTAACTGGTTAATCAAGAATAATAATAATAATAAACGTCACAACAACATTCAATACCCGCTCCGGCGGGTATTTTTTTGAGTAAATAATAGTATGGCAACAAAGAGTTTAGACGGTGTCTTAACAAAGAAGGCACATACCAGAGATACATATACTGAGGCGCAGATTGACGACTTAAAGAAATGCATGGATCCAAAAGATGGATACTTGTACTTTGCTAAGAAGTTTGCATTTATTCAGCACCCTGTAAAAGGTAAATTATTATTTGACCCATTTGGATATCAAGTACGTTTACTGCAAAGTTATCACGACTATCGTTTCAACATTAATATGTTACCAAGACAAACTGGTAAAACTACTACTGCCGCAATTTACTTGTGTTGGTATGCAATGTTCCACCCAGATCAAACAATACTAATTGCCGCACACAAATATACAGGTGCTCAAGAAATTATGCAACGTATTAGATACGTGTATGAAATGTGTGCTGATCATATTAGAGCAGGAGTAACAAACTACAACAAAGGCTCAATGGAATTTGAGAATGGAAGTAGAATTGTTAGTGCTACTACAACAGGAAACACAGGACGTGGTATGTCCATATCATTACTATACTGTGACGAGTTTGCATTTGTTAATCCTAACATCGCAGAAGAATTTTGGACTTCAATTTCACCTACACTAGCAACAGGTGGTCGTGCTATTATTACAAGTACACCTAACTCAGACGAAGATACATTTGCTATCATTTGGAAAGAATCAGAAGATAGGTTTGATGCAAATGGTAATGAAGCAGATATTGGTAAGAACGGATTTCATGGATTTACGTGTAGTTGGGACGAACACCCTGACAGAGATGAAGAATGGAAGAAGAATGAAATTGGTCGTATTGGTGAAGAAAAGTTTAGACGTGAGTATGGTTGCGAATTTTTAATCTATGACGAAACACTTATTAATAGTATTAAGTTAGCATCAATGGAAGGTGTTGATCCAATACTTAATATGGGACAAACACGTTGGTATAGTAAACCAACAGGAGATAACAATTATGTTGTTGCCCTTGATCCTAGTATGGGTACTGGAGGCGACTATGCCGCAATACAAGTATTTGAAGTACCAAGCTATAAGCAAGTAGCGGAATGGAGACATAACGAAACTGCTATACCAGGACAAATTAGAGTACTAAAAGATATATGTGATTATATCAAAGAACAATGTAATAACAACGGTTCAAACATATATTGGAGTGTAGAAAACAACAGTATTGGAGAAGGTGCATTAATTGTTATTAGAGACCTTGGAGAAGAGAATATACCAGGGCTACTTACAAGTGAACCTATGCGTAAAGGACATGTGCGTAAGTTCCGCAAAGGATTTAATACAACACACAGTACTAAAATTAGTGCTTGTAGTCGATTAAAAACTATGATTGAAAATGACAAACTACAAGTAAACAGTAAAGTATTACTATCAGAGCTTAAAGGATTTGTAGCAAGTGGTAGTAGTTATAAAGCAAAACCCGGAGAAACGGACGATTTAGTTAGTGCAACATTACTAAGTATGCGTATAATCGCAGTATTAAAAGACTGGGATCCAAGAGTGTATGAATCGTTTAATCAAGCAGAAACGGCTGAAGATTATGAGCCGCCCATGCCTATATTCGTTTCGACTAATATGAGATAAATATTTACATGAACAACATGGAACCTATATCAGAAAAACTATTTGCTAAAATTAGAGGCAGATTTGAGTCAGTAACAATCGGAGACGAGCAAGGTGCTGTAACAGATGAGCCAAGACTAGCAAAGTATTTTGATTTTGATTATAAAGAAGGTGCAAACGTACTTGGAAAAGTTAGTATCACGCTAGACGAAAAGTCAGGTGTTACTGTATTGTTTAATCAGGACTTTATGGCAGAAGCCGGAGAAGCTGAAAAGAACAATTGGTATAACTTTTTAAAAGAGCTACGTATTTTTTCTAAAAAACATATGTTGAATTTTGATACAAGAGATATTACAAAAAGTAATCTAGACAAAAGAGATTACGCACACTTAACAAAAACTGCCGGAGAAACACAAATGAGTGAGTCAAAAATGTACGGTACTAGTAGAACAAGTTTCGAAGATATCGATACTGCTCGTTTAGTACTCAAGCACACGAAGCCAGTGAACCAAGAAGTTCCTGGGTCAAGAACACAAAACGTACACAGTATGTATATTGAAAGTGAAGCTGGAGAAAGATTTAAATATCCATTCAGACACTTAAATGGTGCTAGAGCAATGGCACGCCACGTAGCAGAAGGTGGTAACCAGTACGATGATTTTGGTAAACACATTGTTGAGATGTCAACAGAATTAAACAAACTACGTAAATTTAAAACTTACATGAACCGTTCAAGCGTAATGGCAGAAGGCTTAAAAGGTTACATGGAAGCTGTAGATTTAAGATTAGAAAACATCAAAACAGAAGTAATGAAACTACAACGTAGTACATATTACAAAGAAGCATTTGAAAACTTTACTCCAGTAGTAAATGAAAATGTTCCAGACGATGTTGCAGAAAATTGGATTGACCAATTAACTATTAGAACATTTAACGAAGAATTAAAAGATGTATTTCCTTACGTATACAAATTGGTAAGTGAAGTAACAACTGCATCTGAAACAACTCCAGAAGACTTTGTTACAGAAACTGAAGTAGAGGCAGAAGTAGAAGAAGCAGAAGTACAAACTCCAGAAATGGAATTTGAGAGGGCATTAGACTCAATCGTAGGAGAGGAAGACAATGCATTAATTGACGGTGACGAAGAAGCACAAGCGGCCGCGGTTAAACAAATTAATGGCTTAATGGCTCAACATTTTCCTGCCGGAGTAAACGGCACGAATGCAATCGAGAGCATGAAGGGAGTTATAGACGACCCAATGCTACTAGACATGTTTAAGAAAGTTGGACAAAAAGATGCAGATACATGCGTCCGTCCATTAGTAATGAAATACTTAAAAGGAAAAAATCCCGACATTATGAATAAAATTGATACAGGTGATTTAGCATCTGAGTCAGATGATGACAATGTACCATCAAAAAAAGCAGGTGATCCAACAACAGACTTTACAAAATGGTTAAAGAAAAATCATAACAAAGGTCCAAGAGATTTAACAGGCGACGAATATACTAAGCATAGCAAGGCTTTTCAAGCACAAAAGAAAGCAAAAGAAGCAGATGATACTATGGATGTAAAAATTGGTCCAGATGGTAGTATACAAAAGGCAGACTTAGCTGAACCAGAAGATACTAGATCAGCAGGTGAGAAGTTAGAAGAACTAGTCAAAAGTTATTACGACTACACAACTAACAACTTTCCAAAAGGCGAACAGGCAGTAGTAACTGCATGTGAAAAAGAATTTGGTGAAGACAGCGTACCAGTAGCTGAAAAAATGATTGCAAGATTGATGCAAGGTAAAGATAGTGAGATGGAAAGAATCAAATCACTAGCAGGCATTAATAACTAAGAATCACTTTTTTGGCAACCTTGTGGTTGACTTTACTAAGTAACTGTAGTAGTATATAACATGTGCTACTACTTTAAAGGCACAGCGGAATTGTTCCGCACTAAAGCACATAGGCTTAAAACTTATAGGAGGCAATAACTATGGCAACATTAGCAGAGATCAGAGCTAAACTTAAAGAGCAAGAATCACGCACAGGTGGTTCAGACAACAGAAGCGGCGGCGACAACGCAATTTACCCATTTTGGAATTTGAAGGAAGGTCAGACAAGCACAGTCAGATTCTTACCTGATGGTGACGAAAATAATACATTTTTCTGGCAGGAACGTTTAATGATTAAACTTCCATTTGCTGGAATCAAAGGCGAGACAGACTCTCGTCCAGTACAGGTACAAGTACCATGTATGGAAATGTATGGGGAAACTTGTCCAGTACTTTCAGAAGTACGTGGATGGTTTAAAGATCCAAAGTTAGAGGATATGGGTCGTAAGTATTGGAAAAAGCGTTCATACGTATTCCAAGGCTTTGTGACTGATAACCAAATTTCAGAGGATCAAACTCCGGAAAACCCAATCAGACGTTTTATAATTGGACCACAAATCTTCCAAATCATTAAGGGAGCATTAATGGATCCAGATATGAACGAACTACCTACAGACTACACAGCAGGTGTAGACTTTAGAATCGCTAAAACATCCAAAGGCGGATATGCTGATTACTCAACATCAAACTGGGCTCGTAGAGAGCGTCCGTTAGATGAAGCTGAGTATAAAGCAATTGAAGACAATGGCTTGTTTAACATGAGCGACTACTTACCAAAGAAACCTGGTGAAGTAGAAGTTGAAGTTATCAAGAAAATGTTTGAAGCATCAGTAGATGGTGAAGCATACGACATGGAAGCATTTGGTCAATACTTTAGACCAGCAGGCGTAAGAGCGGCAACTGGTGATCCAGTTAAAGCAAGTACACCAGCACCGGCTCCAGCGGCACCAGCAACAGGAATGACAGCAGAGGCTCCAGTAGCTGATGCAGTAGCACCTGCGGCAACTGAAGCGGCAGGCGATGGCAACAAAGCAGAAGACATCCTAGCGATGATCAGAAGCCGCCAAAGCTAGTTTAAAACTGAGTGGGTGTAGCTCTAAGCTACACCCTATTCAGACAATCTGATAAGGAGATACAATGGCTAATAAAGCATTTGACGTTTCAAAGTTTCGTAAAAACTTAACTAAATCAATCACAGGCATGAGTAGTGGATTCAACGATCCAACTGATTGGATTAGTACAGGTAACTATGCCTTAAACTATCTTATTAGTGGCGACTTTCACAAAGGTGTTCCGCTAGGTAAGGTAACTGTTTTTGCAGGAGAATCTGGTGCAGGTAAATCTTATATCTGTGCAGGTAACATTGTAAAGGCGGCACAAGATCAAGGTATCTTTGTAGTTCTAATTGACTCAGAGAATGCACTTGATGAAAGTTGGTTGAAAGCTCTTGATGTAGACACATCAGAAGATAAACTTCTTAAACTTAACATGTCAATGATTGATGACGTTGCTAAAACTATTAGTACGTTTATGATTGACTACAAAGCAATGCCAGAGGAAGAACGTCCTAAGATATTGTTTGTAGTTGACTCACTTGGTATGCTATTAACACCTACAGATGTTGATCAGTTTAACAAAGGTGATATGAAAGGTGATATGGGTCGTAAGCCTAAAGCACTAACATCACTTGTACGTAATACTGTTAACATGATTGGTAGTTGTAACGTAGGATTGGTTTGTACTAATCATACATATGCATCACAAGATATGTTTGACCCAGATGATAAGATCAGTGGTGGACAAGGCTTTATCTATGCATCAAGTATTGTTGTTGCAATGAAAAAGTTAAAATTAAAAGAAGACCTTGACGGTAATAAAATTAGCGAAGTACGTGGTATTAGAGCAGGTTGTAAAGTAATGAAAACTCGTTATGCAAAACCTTTCGAAGGCGTACAAGTTAAAATTCCTTATGAAACAGGTATGAATCCATACAGTGGATTGGTTGACTTGTTTGAGAAAAAAGGATTGCTTGTCAAAGACGGTAACAGACTCAAGTACATTGACTCTAAAGGCGAAGAAAGAAAAGAATATCGTAAAGTGTGGGAAGCAGGCGGTGACGCTCTTGACACAATTATGATGGACTGGTCTAACATTGCTGATGCAGTTGATCAAGTTGAAGAAGCCGTAGTCGAAACCGACGAGGAAGAAGTTGCTAATAGCTAACTACTTTTTGTATAAGTAGCAGTATTAACTAAGGAGAATAAAATTGGATTCAGGTTCGAATATTATAGAAGTGTGGCAAGTGTTTAAAGAATATGTTGATAAGAAACATATTGAAACTATTGCTGAAAAATATGTTGATCTATGTGCTGACTTGGGTACAAGTGACGAAGCATTTCGAGATGCGTTAGGTTCAGATAATAACTTAGATAAAGCTATTGGTTACTTTCTCGAAGAGGAAGTAGACGAAGACTCTTACGATAACGAGGACGATTACTAATGGGATGGTATTCTGATATTGCTAGAGACATTAGCAACATTCCAAAGGCTATTGCACATTACGAAAGTGAGTTGCAAGAAGCAAGATTGGAGTGTAAAATAAAAGGTAATGTTGAAAAGGCTTCGGCATCAATGCCAGGTATAGTTGAACAACGTTTCAACCAATTACAAGAGCTAGAAGCAATATTAGAATACCTGAACATTGAGTTGCGTCGATTACGTAGTAGCTTTTTTAGAAAGTATCTAGAAAGTTATGCTCGTGCATTGTCAAGTAGAGATGTAGAAAAATATGTAGACGGTGAAGCTGACGTTGTTGATTACGAAAAGATCATTAACGAGTTTGCACTGATGCGTAATAAATGGTTAGGTGTTTGTAAGGGCCTAGATCAAAAGCAATGGCAACTTACAAATATAGTTAAATTAAGAGTAGCTGGCATGGAAGATGCTAGTTTATAACAAAGGAATTAAATAAAATATGAGTTACCAATTACCAGGTGAAAAGAAAATAATTGAAAAATGGGATAAGATTCCAGGAGATATCACTTTCGTTTTACGTGAAGGTGATGAAGTTGGAGATGATGGCGGTTGTGCTATCGGAGGCTGTTGGGTAAAGAAAACTAGTGCAGAACTTTTTGCAAATAAAAAAGTTGTCATCTTTGGTTTACCTGGAGCATTTACACCAACATGTAGTTCAGAACAGTTACCAACATTTGAAAAAATGTATGACGAGTTCAAAGCACAAGGCGTAGACGAAGTGTATTGTTTAAGTGTTAATGATGCATTTGTAATGAACGCATGGGCTAAAGAATTAGGATGTACTAAAGTTAAATTACTAGCAGACGGTAATGCAGACTTTACATATGCTATTGGTATGCTTTGCGATAAAAAGCATTTAGGCTTTGCAAACAGATCATGGAGATATGCAATGTATGTTGACAACATGACTGTTAATGAAAGTTTCATTGAATCAGGTTACAACAATGAAGGATCAGATGATGACCCTTATGTTGAGTCAACACCTGAAAATGTAATCCAGTATATCGAAACACTAAACCGTTAAAGTTTAAATACTAGTATGAACAACGTACTAGTGACAGGTGGGTTCGATCCCTTACATTCCGGCCATATTGAATACTTCAAGGCCGCAAAACAATTAGGTGATAAACTAATTGTTGCAATAAACTCAGATGAATGGCTGACTCGAAAAAAGGGTCGGCCTTTCATGTCCTTTAAAGAAAGACTTGCAATTATAAGTGAACTTGCTATTGTAGACAAAGTTATAGGCTTTGACGATAGCGATGACTCTGCTTGTCATGCGATATTCCATACTATGTCAACCGAAGTAGGAAAGGTTATCTTTGCTAACGGTGGTGACAGAACAAACACAACAACCCCAGAGTACAAGATATACGGCGATCATCCACAAGTGCATTTTGAATTCGGTGTGGGTGGAGAAAACAAAATGAATAGTAGCAGTTGGATACTAGACGAATGGAAGACACAAAAGACAGAACGTGATTGGGGTTATTGGCGTGTACTAGATGACAAGCCTGAACAAGGTTACAAAGTAAAAGAGCTTGTAATATATCCAGGCAAACGTCTAAGCGACCAAAAACATTTTAAACGTAGTGAACAATGGAACGTACTTGAAGGCGAAGTTAAAATGGTAACCGAATGGGAAGGCAGACAAGAAATTGTTTACTTAACACCAAAAAGTGTTCCTTATGATATTGCTAAAGAAGTATGGCACTTACCAAGTAACCCTGGTAAAGTAAATGCACATATACTAGAAATACAACGTGGCGAACAATGTATAGAAGAAGATATTGAAAGACGTGGTGTTCCAGATTACGAGTATGATCAGTGGCATGAAGGATCGCCAGTATAATGGAATTCGTCCCAACTAAAAAAGAGCTTCGTATAGTAGAAGAAGTTGCTCCGTATACAATGACAAGCGGACAACGTATAACACAGACTATACGGGCTGTAAGAGACCTTGACGCTAATAATATTACAGGCGATATAGTTGAGTGTGGAGTATGGAAGGGCGGACAAATTATTAGTGCTTGGTTAGCTAATAATAAAACAAAAAGAAACTTTTGGTTGTACGATACATTTGAAGGTATGACACAACCAACTGTACACGATCATAAAATAAATGAACTAGGTGCAGTAACACATGCAAGGTTTAGTCGCAAAGCAAAGCACGGTTTCGATCAGTGGTGCAGAGCAGAAATTGGAGAAGTTAGTACTAATGTATTCAAATATATTCCTCCACATCAGTGCAATTTTATTAAAGGTCCTGTTGAACAAACACTATTAGATAATAATAATTTACCAAAAAATATTGCATTATTACGCTTAGATACCGACTGGTATGAAAGTACATTACAAGAATTATTAACACTATGGCCGTTATTAAACGTAGGTGGTTACATGGTTTTAGACGACTATAACAGTTGGCGTGGAAGTCAAAAAGCCTTTCATGAGGTGTTTGGCACCTCTCTTGAGATACATACTATTGATAGAACCGCAGTATATGTTAGGAAGACCAAAGCATGAATAAAGTATTTGTAGGATATGATCCCAGAGAAGATATAGCATACCAAGTATGTAAGTATAGTATTGAAACCCAAAGTAAAAATGTAAGTGTACACCCACTTAAACAAAGCGAACTACGAAGTGCCGGCTGGTACAAAAGACCAATTGATAAACTAGCAAGTACTGAATTTACATTTACAAGATTCCTAGTTCCAGAGCTTACTAACTTTAAAGGGTGGGCATTGTTTATAGATTGCGATATGATCTTACAAACAGATATACAAGAATTATTTGACCAAGCAGACGACAAGTATGCTGTTATGTGTGTTAAACATGAGTACGAAGTAAAAGAAGAATTTAAAATGGATGGACAAAAACAAACAGTTTATCCACGTAAGAATTGGTCAAGTGTTATGCTGTTTAACTGCGAACATCCTGCTAATAAAAGACTAACACAAGACATGGTAAACAGTAACGAATTAAACGGAGCATACTTCCACAGATTTAGTTGGCTTGAAGATGATGCACAGCTAGGAGAACTTGATCATACTTGGAACTATCTAGTAGGCGTGTATAATGATATTGAAAAGCCTAAACTTATTCATTATACAGAAGGCGGACCTTGGTTTGAGAACTATCGGAATTGTGAATTTGCTCAAGAATGGAAAGACAATTTATATCAAATGATGGATAGATAATATGGAACAAAATACAGGCGAATGGGATACACGAGTGATTAGACCACATTTAAAAGAAATGATCGATAAGATCTTACACAGCGTTGCAGTAGGAGAACAAAAATTTGCAGTAGAAGCAGTTGCAGAAGTTTTTCAAGAAGTAAAAAATCCTCCACTAATATGTGTAGACAGCGGAATTAAAAAAGTAGAAAAGAAAGTTAAAGGTTCATTTGGACTTATTGATTCTTTTGTAATGGGCATGGCACTAGGTAGTGGCGGCAAGTATATTCGTGCTGACGATGTTGATTGGAATGATGATACTCCGTTATTAGTTAGAGGACTAGGTAAACAAAAACTAATCAAGATGTGTATTGAGCGTGGTAGAGATTTTTACTTTATGGACACAGGATATGTAGGAAACAATCCAAGTATACGTAACCCTAACGGTAAAAAGACTTATCATAGAATTGTAAAAAATGCATTACAAAACTTACATATGCCTGATAGAGAACTTCCTGGATCAGACAAATGGTATGGTGGCGGACGTTGGAATTCATTAGCTATTCCATTTAAAGATATTACTCCAGGACGTAAAATATTAGTAGTACCACCAAGTGAAAAGGTAATGAAATACTTTGGTGAAGACTTAGACAAATGGATTGAACAAACTATTGCTACTATTAGAAAGAACACATCAAGACCTGTACAGCTACGTAAGAAGCCAAGTAGAGAAGATCGTGTTAGTGTTAATACAATGGAGCAGGCACTTGCAGATGATGTACATTGTCTAGTAACATACAACAGTATTGCCGCACTTGAAGCAATGATATACGGTAAGCCTGCTGTAGTGTTAGGACCAAATTGTGCCCAAGACATTTGCGAAACTAGTTTAAAAAGAATTGAATTTGCTGAGCATCCAGGGAGGAAACAGTTAACTTATTTGTGTAGATATCTATCCAATAACCAATTTACATATGATGAAATGTTAAGTGGTTACGCCTGGAGCATAGTAAAATGAGAGTTATAGGATATACCAAAGTTATACCGCCAGGGAATAAAGGCAGGTTACCTAAACCAGGTAAACCAGTTAAGCCCAATCATAAATTGGACATCATTAAAAATTTTATATCAGGAGTCAGGGTGTCGGGCGACAACGGTTTGGTATACGATGGATTTGACACAATGCAATGTGATGTAGCTGTTATGCAAGGCTTTATGCACGAAGACAGTCAAGCAGTACCACACATTAATTTACGTAGAAGCATTGCAAGTAACACAGCTAACAAACGTTTTATTACAGCAGATAGTAACTTATTTTTGTACAAAGCAAAAACAAATGAACCACATCATTACTTACGTTATAGTTACGATGGTGTGTTTGCTAACACCGCAGAATACTGTAATGACAACCCAGGTGATACACAATGGGAAAAGATACAACGTGACCTAGGTGTTAAACTAAAGCCTTGGGATTATAATAACAGAGATAATATTTTATTGTGCTTACAACGTAACGGTGGTTGGAGTATGAAAGGTAAAGATGTTGTTACATGGGCTAATACTAAAATTGCAGAGATTAGACAACACACAACTAGACCTATTATTATTAGACCGCACCCAGGAGATAAAAAAGCACCTGAGTATGTAAAAAGAATAACAGGCGACAATATTAGAATTAGTTTTCAACCAGACATTGCACAAGACTTAGCAACTGCACATTGTTCTATTGTGTACAACAGTAGCCCAGGTGTAGCTAGTATTATAGAAGGTGTTCCTGTTATATGCGAAGATTGGCAAGCAAGTCAAGTACAAGAAGTATGCTTTCAAAGAATAGATGCATTGGCAAAATTAAGACCGTTTGATAGAGAAAACTGGATTAGAAAAATATCACAATGCCATTGGAGTTTTGCAGACTTAAGAAGTGGCGAAGCATGGGAATGGATGAGGAGATACGTAACATGAGAATAAAATGTATAACAACATTTCATCAACCAGGATTAGAAGAATACGGACAACGTCTTATTGATAGCTGGGCTAAGAATGTACACCCGGCAGTTGAGCTAGTAGTATATGCAGAAGATTGTATTCCTGTTGTACCACCTGGTGCAAACATTAAAGTTGTAAATGCTAAAGAAGTATTACCAAAACTTAATGCATTTAAAGAAAGACACAAAGACGATCCTAAAGCAAATGGTATATGTCCTTGGCCTGCTAGACGTCCAAGAGATCATCATAAGAAGTTTAAGTGGGACGCAGTACGTTTTGCAAACAAAACATATGCAGTATTTGAAGCCGCTAAAGATCCTGACACAGATATTCTAGTTTGGATTGACGGTGATACATATGTACACAGTCCTATTACTTACGGACAATTTAGAAATTTAGTTCCTGCATCACAATGGTTACACTACTTAGGTAGAAATAAAAAGTGGCCCGAGTGTGGTTGGTATGGACTTACACTTAGAACTCCAGGGTGCGATGCATTCCTAAAAGAGTTTGAAAGAGTTTACGAAGAAGCTGATGATGGAATCTTTAAAATGGAAGAATGGCATGATAGTTATGTGTTTGACCAAGTACTAAAGAAGATTAGAATAGAACATAAAAATATTAAAGACTTCAGCGGACATCTTGTAAACGGAGAAGGTCATCCGTTAATTAATTGCGAACTTGGCGCATTCTTTGATCATCTTAAAGGTGTAAGAAAGCAAGAAGGTAGGAGTCGAAAGAGAGACTTACTACAGCCAAGGAGCGAGTCATATTGGAATGAAGTTTAGTTTATTTACAGATTATGGTGCACAAAATAGTAAACCAGTTTTTGACGCTTTTGCAAGTAGTTTGTCTGGCGCTGGCCATACCGTTACTTTTAATGAGTGGGATAGCGATGTTGCTGTTATTTGGAGCGTCCTTTGGTTTGGCAGAATGGCTGGAAACCAAAAAGTCTGGGAACACTTCCGAGCAATAAACAAACCTGTAATAGTATTAGAAGTAGGCGGAATTAAAAGAGGCACTACATGGAAAGTAGGCATCAATGGTATTAACAGCGATGCTAACTTTGGTGCTAAAGGCAACGACAGTACTAGAGCAGACTTACTAGGACTTGAAGCAAAACGTTGGACTAACGATGGCCAACATATTCTTATATGTGGACAACATGATAAAAGTTTACAATGGCAAGGTATGCCACGTATGAGTAATTGGTTTTTAGATACTCATGATGAAATACGCAAACACACAGACCGCCCTATAGTATTTAGACCCCACCCACGCTGTAGACTAGAACACATTGAACGTGGACTTAGACATGTGTATAGACAAGAGCCTAAACATATCGATAATACTTACGATGACTTTGATATGGATTTTACTAACGTATGGGCTACTGTAAGCTACAGTAGTAATCCTGGTATACACAGCGTACTAGCAGGTGTTCCAGCGTTTGTAGGTACCAGCTCGTTAGCGTATGACGTTGGTAATGACATAGACTTCTTCCACGATATAGAAGCACCCTTACAACCAGACAGGCGACTATGGATGAATGATTACGCATACACAGAATGGACTTTGGATGAAATAGCTCAAGGTTTACCATTAAAACGCTTGACATCTGAACTATAATCTAGTATAATACATACATGCTTAGAAAAGAACCAATCGACATTAATGACCTTACCGTTGAAGACTGCCTAGAACTAGTTGCTGGTATTAGTAACTTTAAGTTTAGTCGTAACAAAGAGTTAGCAGACTTGCACTCATTTACGTTGCATGAAGACAACCATAAGATTATGTTCAGTATTGCTAAACAATGTTTTAGAGGTACTGCACTCACTCCTAAGCAACACGAGCTTGTTAAAAAGCTATTAGTAGAGTACTACACACCACAGTTTACAAAGCATAACATTGAACTTAAGAACCATTTAGATAAGTTAAGAACTCCGTTAAGGAACTTAGATAGTTCACATTGGGTTAAGATACAACGTATTGGTTACAAGGGTGTAGAAGAGAATATGCTTGTTATTAGATTCCCATTTAACAAAAAAGTTATTACTAGATTAGAAGAATTAAAGAACGGTAATGACAAAGACTACTTCTACGAAAAGCATAAGCACTTCTTTCCGTTAACTGAAAAGTATATTTGGAAAGTAGTAAACATTGCAAAGAAGTTTCAAAGCAAATTTGATATTGAAGATCAAGTACAAGAAGTGTACGACCAACTAGCACATATGAATGCTCACAGCTATGAGTACTTGCCAGGCGTTAAAGATTATAAATTTATTAACTATGTTGACCACGGCATTAAAGAATGTGTACAAGATTTAGGAGAACCAAGTGATAGCAACCTCTACAAATATTTTGATAGAAAAGGCATGTATGGTCTTGAATATTTTAATGACATACATGTAACTGAAAGTTTTAGACTTAACAACTGTAGCACACTAACAACTAAGATTGCTAACAGAAGTCACACACAACTAAACATTAAAGATACAGATTGGACTATTGATAATTTAACAACAGCATTAATTGAGTTAGATAGATTTCCATTGTTAGTTATTCTTGATACACATACATGCATGGATAAGATAATTGAATACCATAATAAGTTTTTAAACTTTATTCCTGCTAACGAAATGAGTGTTATGTTTAGATTGGACAACAAAGAACTAGAACATGCAAAGGAATTTAACCAATTCGTCCATGATAAGGGATTAAATAATTATGTTGACAAAAACACTAAAGTAGTGTATATTAGTAATAATAAAGTTCCTAAGCCGTTGTTTAAAAGTGATTGGATGCCAATAGCATCGTTATGTTTAACAAGGCAACCAATGAACTATATTAATGAATACATAAACGGAATTGACTTAGCTATGTCCTATGATGCAGGATCAATAGTGTCAAGTCCAAACAGTAGATGGCAAGTTAAAGTAGAGAATATATGACAAGTTGTAGAATAGTAATACAAGATGAAGTAAATGTAAAAGTTGAAAACTTGCCTGTTGAGAATCGTAGAAAGATTGCTAACAAGTTAAAGTTTCAAGTTCCATATGCACGTTACTTGCCTCAATATAAATTAGGACGCTGGGACGGAAACGTTGCGTTCTTTGGTATAGGTGGTACAGGATATGTTAATCATTTAGATACTATTGTTAACAGTCTTGTAGAGCAAGGTGTTGAGATATCTGAGATTGTAGACAACAGAGAAAAGCATGACTTATCTTTTAGTGCAATCACACAAGACTATTGGAAAGACCAAGGTGCAGTATGGCCAGAAGGACATCAACTAGAAGGTCAACCTATTGTACTACGTGACTATCAAGTTGAAACTGTTAATAGTTTCTTAAACAATCCACAAGCATTACAAGAAGTTGCTACTGGTGCAGGTAAAACTATTATTACTGCAACACTATCACACCTAATGGAAAAACTTGGTCGGACGTTAGTTATTGTTCCTAACAAATCACTTGTTACACAAACAGAAGAAGATTATGTTAACTGCGGATTAGACGTAGGTGTTTACTTTGGTGATAGAAAAGAATTAGGCAAGACACATACTATTTGTACTTGGCAAAGTCTAAACATACTAGATAAGAAAAGTAAAAACTATGACGATGTACTAACACTTGCAGAGTTTTTAGATGGCGTACAAACAATTATTATTGACGAAGTACACCAAGCAAAAGCAGAAGTTCTTAAAAAATTACTTACACAAAATTTAAAACATGCACCTATACGTTGGGGCTTAACTGGAACAGTACCTAAAGAACAGTTTGAGTTTCAAAGTATCTTAGCAAGTATAGGTCCAGTCATTGGTAACATTAGTGCAAAAGAATTACAAGACAAAGGCGTACTAGCTAACTGTCATGTTAATATTGTACAAATGATTGACATTAAAAGTTTTGCAGGTTATCCAGAAGAGTTAAAGTTTCTAGTAACAGATGCAGAAAGAATAAAATATATAGGCAAATTATTAAACAACGTAAAAGACTCAGGCAATACATTAATACTAGTTGACAGAATTAGTGCAGGCGAAATGCTATTGGAAGCAATTCCAGATAGTGTGTTTATTAAAGGCGATGTAAAACTAAAAGACAGGAAAGAACAATATGATGAAGTTAAAGAAGCAACTAACAAAGTTATTATTGCAACGTATGGGGTTGCCGCAGTGGGTATTAATATTCCTAGGATTTTTAACCTTGTTCTTATTGAACCTGGAAAGTCATTCGTTAGGGTTATACAATCTATAGGCAGAGGTGTAAGAAAAGCAGAAGACAAAGACTTTGTGCAAATTTGGGATATAACTAGCACATGTAAGTATGCTAAAAGGCATTTAACATCAAGAAAGAAATTTTACAAAGAAGCACAGTATCCATTTACGATTGAGAAAGTGGATTGGAATTAATATGAAAACAGAGGACTATAAATGAGGATATTAACATTAGACAATAAATGTTACAAGCTCGAACACCTTCCGGATGAATTAACAGATGACATTAGATTTTCAGTATTGGATAACAGTAATCCAAAAGAGCCTGACTTCTTTTATATTCCTTTGATTTTTTTAGAATCATTTAACTCGCCAGCAATGGTAATGGAAATAGGTGGGCGTGAAATTACTATGCCTATTGATTGGCATTTAGCAGTAGGTGATAGCGGTGGTGCTGGTGACATTGAAGTATTACCATTAACAAGTTTAAACGATAGAGGCTTTGAAGCTTTCTTGTTTAATCCGTTAACTAGTACTATGATGAATTGGGGTGAAGTAAAGATTACTAATTTTTACAATGACGTAAAATGGTATTTCCCTAAAATGAAAAACGGACAACTATTAGGCGTACCTTTAACTGATGGTGACAACCCGCAATGTGCGTGGTTTGTAAAAGACATTAGTAGACAAAGTGAAGTTATTGATTATGGGATTCTTATCTAACAGTATAACAGTCGACGTATATACAAACCAACAATACGCTTACGATCAATGTAAGCCTCAGTTGGCAAAGAAGTATATACCCGAATGGTGGAAAAGTTTACCAGCAAGTAGACCTACACACCAAGAGTTCTACGATGACTTGCCAATAAGTTCAATGAAACAATGTCCTGCTATTAATGATATATTAAAGGCAGGAATTATTTTCCCTAGTTGGTGTGAACTACATATGCGTGTGGGTATTGACGGACAGAAAGAAGTAAGAGTCTTTCCTGACTTTATCCCTGCATTGCCACATGATGAACGTGACTTTGATTTTCACAAGCCTGGACTTGCACACATCAAATTAGGCTCACCATGGTTCATGAAAGAAACTACAGGTGTAAAATGGGTTTGGATTAAACCTGATTGGCACACAAAGAATCCACTAGCATACTGGGGTGTACCAGGCATCACAGAGTATAAACATCAACATAGTATATTAAATAACATTATGGTTCCGCATGGTAGTGAGCTTAAAATTGAAGTTGGCGAACCTTGGTTACAACTAGTACCAATGAGTGATAAGCCTATAAAACTTAACGTCCACTTAACAGACGCCCAAACTATGCAGAATTTAAATACAGTTAATATCTCCTCCGTAGGGAGTTACATGAAATCGATACGCAATGTTGGTAAGCAAAGGAAATTAGATGAAAACAATTAGTGAAGAATACGCTCGTCAGTTAGCACAGTTACATGACGAGAAGGCATCTTTCGGTGACGCTAAAGGATTAAAAGCAATCGAAAAATGGATCAAACAATTTAAACCAGAGTCTATTTTAGATTACGGTTGTGGTAAAGGCGGAGTTGTATTAGCACTCAAAGAAGCTTATCCAGAAATTAGTTCAATTGGTTGGGATCCAGGAATGCCAGACTTTAATATTCCTGATAACAAAAAGCCTGCTGATATGCTTATTAGCACAGACGTACTAGAACACATTGAACCTTTCTTTTTAGAAGATGTGTTACGAGATATTCACGAACTGTTTCAAAAAAATGCATTCCTTATTATTGCTACTAGCCCAGCTAAAAAGTTTTTACCAGACGGACGTAATGCACATTTGATTGTAGAAAATCCAGGTTGGTGGAAAGAGAAGATTGAAAGATGTATGCCAGGTGTAAAGATTGTACATCATGAGTTCTTTGAAAAAACAAGAACAGATAAGCGTGGCGGTGTACACGAGAACAACAAGTATATTGTAGTCTTGGAGAAATAGTATGAGCTTTACTAATTTAATTACAGAAGCTATTGATTCAGTATACGATGATATCAAAGCAAACAAGACTCCTACTGTATGTGAGATGGGCAACCAGCGTTTAAAGAATAACAAATCACGTGCTAAAATTTTTAATGCACGTGGTATTCATACACATGCTAACACTACTAAAGAATACTTTCAAGCCTTAGGCTTTGGAAGGTATCTTGCTATCGATGTTAACACAGAGAAAGATGCTATTGCAATGGATCTTAATTTAGATTGCAAACAAGCATATAACTTTACTGATCAGTTTGATCTAGTAACTAACAACGGTACAGGTGAACACGTATTCAATCAGTACACAGTATTTAAAAACATACACGACATGACTAAAGTAGGTGGATATATGATCCATGTACTTCCTTTTTATCGTTGGGTTGATCACGGCTTTTATAGCTTTCATCCTAACTTATTTTTCTGTCTAGCACATCAAAACGATTATGAGATGCATGGTGTATGGATTGGCACTAGTGATGGTGCTCACATTGAAAAGCTAGGACAGAAGTTATCACGTGACAAAGGTTACAGAGGCAAGTTTGGATTAGACAAGTGGGAAAGAGATCCTATGGTTGTTGCTATTATGAAGCGTAAGACTGATGCTGAATTTGAAATGCCACAACAACATTTATATGCAGGTGATAATATTTCAAGCGATGAGATTGCGAACCGTTATAAATGAACCAGTATAGTGTCCTCCAAAACTTTAAACCAGAAGACTTAAGGTTGAGCCCGTTTCCATACATAGTTATTGACGAAGTCCTACCATGGGACTTGTATAATAAGCTAGAAGCAGAATACCCAGAACAGTACATGACCAAAGGCGAAACACATGGCTTTGGTACTGCACGTTACATTGATCATGACTTTGATACTTACGCAACAGTAAGTCAAGCATGGCAAGAGTTTGCCGCATACGCAACTAGTAGAGAATTTAAAAACGAAGTAATAAGAGCATTTCGCACAGGACTTGAACAACATTACCCACCAGGATCGTTTTGTCCAGAAGGGTTATATACCAAGTATATGCGTAGTGATGTTGCTCCACGTAGAGCTCCTAAGAGCGGATCAATTAGAATGGAGATGCAGTTTGTATTAAATGCAATAGACAATATACAAATTAGAACTCCGCATGTTGATCAATCAAAAGAATTGTTTGCAGGTTTATTTTATATGAAGAAGCCAGAGGACACAGGTACTGATGGTGGTCTGAATGTTTATAGAAACACAGCAGGTAAGCAATGGCGCAGAGTAACAGGACGTGAAGCAGTTGCAGAAGATATTGAAGTTGTAGAACGTGTTCCGTATAAAGCAAACACTATGGTTATGTTTTTAAACACAGTAGATAGTTTACACGGAGTTGAACCTCGCGACAATCCAAATACTATTAGACGTTACGTTAATATAGACGGACACGTACAAGAGAAATTATTTAAGTTCGTTGATTAGGAGATGATTATGAAAGCAGGAAAAATTTGGGGTCAAACAGAATTGATCCACGCAAACGGTGTGCTAGAGTTTCATCGCATTGAATATAAAGCAGGATTCAAATGCAGTGAACATGCACACGAATACAAATGGAACGGATTCTTTGTTGAATCGGGCAAAATGATTGTCCGTGTTTGGCAAGATGATCAAGGACTAGTTGATGAAACTATTCTTGAAGCTGGAGACTTTACGCAAGTTAAGCCTGGCAAGATTCACCAGTTCGAAGGTTTAGAAGATGGAGTCGCTTTTGAATTGTACTGGGCAGAATTTAATCATGACGATATTGTTCGTCGAACAAGCGGCTCGAGCGTAACAGAACAAAGAAAAAGGAAATAATTATGTTCAAAAACATTGATAAGATGATGATGATGAAACTTGCATTATTGCATGTTGTTGTCATTACAATTTCAAATGCTTTGGTTTCTATTCCAGTAGAGATCGCAGGCATTAAACTAACATGGGCGGCATTTACATTCCCGCTTGTGGTATTAGCAACTGACTTGACTGTTAGAATGCTAGGCAAAGGAATTGCAAGAGCAACTATTGCGGCGGCATATCCATTTGCAATTATTGGATCAATCTGCGTAGTATTAGCAGAAGGTGCACCAGAAAGCGTAGCAATGCGTATTGGTTTTGCAAGTGCAACTGCATATGCCGTAGGTACATTCTTAGACGTGTACGTGTTCCAATACTTTAGAGAGCAATGGTCAAAACAGTGGTGGATTGCTCCAGCACTATCAACAGTCGTTGCAAACATCATCGACACATATACATTCTTTGCAGTAGCGTTCAACAATAGTGCAGACGAATATATGGCGGCGAACTGGGTAGAGATTGCCGGTTCACAAGTCGTAATTAAAATTGCAGTAGGTTTAATTGTATTCCTACCAGCATACGGAGTATTACTAAGATACTTGAAAACAAGACTAGCCGATACAGAACAAGGCTAAAAACACAAATAAATAATAGACCGGGCTGAGGTTCGGTCTATTATAATTAAGGAGATAAGAAATGGGAATGTGGGACTCGATTAAAAAGACAACAAATAAAATAACTAGATCAATTATGCCTAGCCCTAGTGAGGTTGGTGAGATTATAGCGGCAGAACAAAAAGCCGAAAAAGCAGTTAAAAAAACAGTTGGTGGAAAAGGTACAGTAAAGCCTAAGACTAAGAAGGCTCCAAAAGCAAAACCAGCAACAACAAAAAAGAAGGCTCCGGCTAAAGCTAAAAAGCCAGCGACTAAAAAGCCAGCAAAGAAAAAATAAATCGTGGGAAGTTTACTTCCAAACGAGCCACTGATATACGAGCGAGCCGATGGTATTGTGTTCGCTCGTTATCGTGACCCTCCACACAATAAAATACCTCGTTGGGTAATTGGTGGTGACGCAGACGCAATTAAAAAACTTGAAGGTCGATTAGACTTTGAAGAATATTTAGAAATGGTTGATTGTGCCAAAACAAACTATACGCTCAAAAAACAACTTGACAAAGCACTCGTAATATGGTATACTATACGTAATGAAACATAAAAGAAAACTACCGCTGAATGAGATCTTTATGGCCTTGGATATGGATGCCAAAGGTGCGTATAAAGAATGGTCGGAAGATGAACGTAAAGAATTAAACTTTTGGTTGCTTAACCGTTATGCAAGTAGTGTAGGCGGATCGCAAGACGCAAAGGAATGGGCAGTTATTGCCACAAATGAATATTACAATAAGAATTGGAATGTGCTAGGAACAAGACATCCGCAACTACAATGGCAACTGTTGTGTGCAACACATAACGCAACACGTAAAAGCAGACACCATCAATGGTTAGGTATGAAACAAAAAGGCTCTGATAACAAGGCAGTCAAGTTTCTTAAAGACATGTTTCCTGAAATGAAATTAGATGAGGTAGAATTACTTGCTAGAATATCTACAACAAAAGAACTTAAAGAACTCGCCGAACAACACGGGATGGATAAAAAAGATGTCAAAGTCTAAAGAAGGATTTGTATGTCCATACTGTAATGTTTCGTACACAAGAGAAAAAACTCTTATGGTACATATGTGCGAAAAGAAACGTAGAGCTTTACAAAAAGATGAAAAGCGTGTACAATTAGGATACTTAACGTTTAACAGATTTTATAAACTATGTCAACGCTTTGATGGTGTTAAAACTTATGAACAGTTTTGTAATAGTCCTTACTACAATGCATTTGTTAAGTTTGGTAGCTTTGTTAGTAATGTAAGACCTTTGTACCCAGAGAAGTATATTGACTATGTAGTTACAAGCGGAGTTAAACTAGACCATTGGTGTAGAGAAGAATTATATGAGAAGTATGCACTTGACCTTATTCGTAAGGAAGGTGTTGAAACTGCTCTTGAACGTAGTGTAAAGAATATGATGGAATGGGGAGATGAGAAAGAAGCTAGGTGGCAAGACTACTTTAACTATGCAAGTCTTAACAGAGTATGTCAAGATATAGTTGACGGTAAAGTAAGCCCGTGGTTAATATTAAACTGCAAGTCAGGTAAAGAAATGATGAGCAAGTTTAATGACGAGCAACTACAGATTGTGTATGCGATAATGGACCCGGGCCATTGGAGTACACGATTCAAACGTAGTGGCTCGGATATAGAATTAGTAAAAGAAATAGTAAAGAAGGCAGGACTGTAATGCCAGATATTGACATTGACTTTGCAGATAGAACAAAGATACTTGAGAAGCTAAAGCATCGAGTTGCAAAGTTAGGCACAGGTAAAAAACATAATACAGGAATCTACGCAACAGAGATTCCACATAACCCTATTGATTTATTGAGTACAATAGATCATGACACAGCAGAGGACCGAGGATACTTTAAACTAGACTTCCTCAATGTTTCTATTTACACTGAGGTAGAGAATGAAGCACACCTAAACGCACTAATGGAAAAGGAACCCTTATGGCAACTTCTGGAACACGAAGACTTCAGCGAAAAAGTCTTTCATCTAAACGGGCACAGCGAACTATTAAAAGTCTTGAAGCCCAGCTCGGTATTAGAGTTAGCGGCGACAGTAGCGATAATACGACCAGCAAAGAGACATCTAGCAAACAAGACTTGGAAAGAAATACACGAACAAGTTTGGATAAAACCGACTGACGGTGCTTACTACTTTAAGAAAGCCCACGCAGTAGCATACGCACATGCTATTGTTGTTCACATGAACTTATTGTGCGAACAATTAAAAAAGGATAACGATGACTATTGATGTAACTTTCTTCACCAATTGGGAAGAACTAAAAGAAGCAATGCCTCCTGTACCAGCAACTAAATTTTGGCCTGAATGGTTTAAGAAACAAAGTGGTGCAAAGAACATGGAACTAGGTTCTGAAAAGAACGGCATGGCGCCTGATGGTAGTCACCAAGATGGATATCAAACAGTTAAGAGTTGTCCAGCAGTACTTGATGTATTAAACATGGGATATGTTATTCCATTGTGGAGTGACTACAAAGTTAAACGTGTTGAGAAAAATGAACATTGTCCGCAAGGTATTGTATGGCGTATGCCTGCAGGACCTCAAAGCAATATGTTTGGTGCGGCAACACATCCACATGAACAGATGGACGCTTATCCTTTTCCACCTGATACATTTGAAGGAACATTTAAACTAATTAATCCATGGAGCGTAAAAACTCCTCCAGGGTATAGTTGTTATGTGTGTGCGCCACACTACAACAAACATGGTAACTTAGAAGTGTTGAATGGTGTTATTGATACAGATATCTATCATGAGCTACACGTTAATACTTGGTTTACTGCTCCTATCGATGAGGAAGTGCTATTACCAATTGGTATGCCTATTGTACAGATCATTCCGTTCAAACGTGAAGACTTTCAAATGGATATTAAAGTTGGCGACCACAGAAGTATGCATAACAAAGTTACGCAGTTCATTCACAACGCCATGTTTAAAGCACAACACTATAGAGCTAAATTAAGCCCCAAAAGGTACAAATAGTTTACTTGGGTTTGCGTACTAGTTGTACGCTCTTACGCTTGACTCTTTTAACTGCTAAATTACCTAGGTTAACAACAGGACCTACAGTTACTTTAACATCCTTAGTATTCATTGTCATTAGACAATGCCTAAATGCTGGGAACTCTTTCGGTAGAAAGATACTGATCGGAATAGTTCGATTGCTTTCAAACCACCACGCTTCGCCTAGATCTAGAAATGCTTGTCTAGACTCATCAGTTGATAGATCAGTATAAACATACATGCTTGTGACATAATTATCTTGATTATTTATAATGCCCACGTATTCATTACCGCCATATTGCACGATACTAAGGAATGGGAATTTTGTTTCGATATCTTTAAGTAGCATTGATTCTCTTTTTAAATAAATATGTATATGTCGCAATTAACATACAGATATTTAGCAAGTAACCAAGTTGGCCTCATTGCGGATTTGGCTAATAACATAACGGAGTATAGACCAGTGTACCAGAGAACCATACAACTATATCGAGGGATAGACAATACGATATCTTTCGAGATAAAAAATTCAGATCAAAAACCAGTAAGCATACTTAACACTTACACCCCTAAGCTAATGGCATTCGACGAAAACAATGTATTAATTCTAGAGAAGACTGGTACCATCCTAGAAACAAGTACACCGTCAAAAAAGGGACAGTTTAAAATTGAGATTACTGCTAATGACTTGCTAGATGTTAAACAACAGTACGTAAGCTACAATGTGTTCTTAACTAAGGACAGCGACAATACTAACGTGGTAACGTATGCTGATAGTCACTTTGGTGTTAAAGGCACTATGATGATTAGTTCAGAAGCGTTTCCAGGACCAAGTGCAACATACAGTATCAATACGTTTACTGAGATTGCGGCAAGTACAGGGAAATATACTAGTGAAGCAATTACTGCGGAAGCGACACGTAACGGCAATTCAGCGTTACATACAGCGGCACTTTACTCAACAAACTTTACAGGCGATGTGGACATACAGGGTACATTAGATAACCAAGTTACTAATGGAACTCCATGGGGTACTATTGCAACTGTAAGTTTAGCAAACGAAACACAACCAAAATATGTAAACTTTAATGGAGTTTACTCACACTTAAGAATAGCATATACTACTCCGGGATCGGGTACATTGGACAAAGTCCTAGTAAGAAACTAGTTGACTTTTACCTAGTCTTATAGTATAATATTACTATGAGCGGAATCGTACACGAAACTATATTAGCACATTTGCCTGCGAAGCGTAAAACTACACCAAGTGGTTGGACTAGCTTCAATGCACCCTGTTGTGTACATAATGGTACAGGTGCTGATACTAGACAACGTGGTGGACTAATCCAAAATGCAGAAGAAGGTGTAAGCTATCATTGTTTCAATTGTGGCTACACAGCAAGTTGGAACAAAGGCAGACGTATTACATATAAGATGAAAAAGTTCTTACAATGGATTAACGTTAGCGATGATGCTATTAATAAACTATCACTTGCAGTATTACAATTTGAATCTGACGAACTAGCAAATACATTAACACGTATGCCTGAGTTTAAAACAGTAGAACTGCCAGAAGGTGCAAAGCCAATAAGCGAATATACTGATACTAGTGACGCTCATTTAATTAAAGTATTAGAGTATATGAAGTCAAGACAGTTGTACTTAGAAGATTACAACTTTCATTGGACACCTAAGATTGGATACAGAGATAGATTAATAGTTCCGTTTTATTTTAACAATCAAATAGTAGGATACACAGCAAGGAAAATTACTGACGGTGCTCCAAAGTATATGAGTGAGCAACAACCAGGCTATGTGTTTAATATGGATCAACAAGACTATCGTAGACAGTTTGCTATTGTAGTAGAAGGTCCTATGGATGCTATTGGTATTGAAGGCTTGGCACTACTAGGTAGCGAAGTCAAAGATCAACAGCACCTACTCATCAAGTCGTTAAATAAGCAAGTAATACTAGTTCCAGATAGAGATGAAGCAGGACATAAACTAATTGAACAAGCAATAGAATTTGGTTGGAGTGTTAGTATGCCGGACTGGGATGAAGATGTTAATGACGTGAATGATGCAATTAAAAAGTATGGAAGGATTTACACACTACATCAAATTGTAACACATGCAGAAAGCTCATCACTGAAAATTAAATTAAGGAGCAAAAAATGGTTTGGTTAAAGAACTTAATACTGTCACCAGTTAAATGGTATAAGAAGTGGCAGAAGAATAGAAAATTTAAACAGAGGATTAAGGAACTTCAAAAGAAAGATCCTTTCATTTACAAATAATGATAGAACGCGAGTACGAATTAATTAGGCCTTTTGGACCCACTATCTATCGTAGCACATTGAATGAAGAAACAATGACGCTACTAAAAGATTGTGCAGTTGCAACACGTGAAGCAAATCAAAACGTAGGTAACGACTTAGCTGGTAACATTGAATCACAGTTACAGGCAGTAATGAATAACGACCAACAACAAGAGTTCATGAAACAAGTTAGTACACACTTAGGAACGTACATGCAACAGGATTGGGATAGACGACAAGAACATATGATTGTTCCGTCACAAGACAATCCAGACTTTAAGAACATGTCGTTTAATTTAAACACAGGCCCTTGGATTAATTTTCAACAAGCAAATGAATTTAATCCTATGCACAGTCATGCAGGAATAATTAGTGCAATATTATATATTGATGTGCCAGAAGTAATTGCAAAAGAAGCACAGGACGACTTGCAAAGTAATATGCGTTGTCCAGGACAACTAGAATTCTTATATGGTTCCGATGTGTTAGGAGTTAACGGAACCCATAAAGTAATACCAAAGACAGGAGATATATTATTGTTTCATGCAGGTTTGAAGCATAGTGTATATCCATACAAAAGTAATGTTGAACGAGTAAGCATGAGCTTTAACGTGTGGAGCGTTGAGCCAACTATTAATAACGAAGGAGTAGAATAGATGTTAGTCCCAATGGTAGTAGAATCTACAAGCAAAGGCGAAAGAGCATACGACATTTACAGTCGTCTATTAAAAGATAGAATTGTAATGTTGAATGGTCCAGTAGACGATCATAGTGCAAACGTTGTAGTAGCACAGATGCTTTTCTTAGAAAGTCAAGCACCAGAGAAAACAATTAACTTTTATATTAACAGCCCAGGTGGAGTAATTACATCAGGCATGGCAATTTACGATACAATGCAGTTTATTAAATGTGATGTAAGTACAATCGTATTAGGTCAAGCATGTAGCATGGGTTCATTCCTTGCACAAGCAGGTACACCAGGCAAACGTATACTATTGCCAAACAGTCGTACAATGATTCATCAACCAAGTGGTGGTGCAAGAGGTATGGCAAGTGATATTGAAATTACATACAAAGAGATTCAATTCTTAAAAGACAAGCTAACTGACTTGTATGTTAAACATAACTCAGCAGGTAAGACACGAGCAGACTTTATGAAAGACATGGATCGTGATTACTTTATGAGTGCAGAGCAGGCAGTTGAATACGGACTTGCTGATAAAATCTCGGAGCATAGATAATGATAACTTGGGGTATGGTTGGCAACAGTCACGATGCTAGTTTAGCAGTCTTTGAAAAAGGATCGTTCGGAGACCTTAAATGTGTCTGGGCAAGTCTTGCAAAAGATTTTAGTGATGTGCCAGGCGACCCTAAGCATAGCGATAAACAAATTGCTATGGCACGTGAACTGTATGGAGAGCCAGATGAAATAGTTTGGTATGAGATACCTTTCCTTAAATCAATAAGACAATGGAGAGCAGGACAAGGTACAGTACGTCAAGTATTAAAAGAGAACAACATATACTTGTACTTGAAGCAATGGGACTTGCACAAGGTAAAGTTAAGGTTCGCTAAACATCATACTAGTCATGCCGCATACGGATACTACACACAAGACAAACCTAATGCAACTATAATGTGTTTAGATAGTATTGGTGAGTTTGAAACATTTACTATTTGGCATGCGGGTGAGAAAGATCGTAAACTTAGAAAGATATACTCGCAAGGTTATCCACACAGTATCGGATTGTTCTATAGTGCAATGACACAACGTATGGGTCTAGTAGCTAACAGAGATGAATACTTAGTATCACAAATGGCTAACAAGATTGATACATCAGAGAACTTACATCTAGTTAACGATGTACTTGAAACGTTCATACAAGGGCCCTTAGACGGTCGTACACCGGGTGTAAAGTTCAAACATAACCTACACCGTGGTGCTAACTGGTATAAGCCCGATTTGACTACAGAGTACGACATGGATCGACTTGCTAATGCAACACAGTTTGTATTCGAAATGATTATTGGTATGCAGAGTAAATGGTGTATAGAGAATTTGGACAGTCGGGATTTAATCCTCACAGGCGGTTGTGCGTTAAATAGAGATGCAGTAGATAGAATTAGAACTAAATGGAATTCAATATATGTTCCACCTAACCCAGGTGATCCAGGCAGTTGTATTGGTGCAGTTCTTGCATTGGAGAAAAAGAAGATTGACTTTGACCCAACAATATGGTATAATAGTAAGGCACAATAAAGGAAAGACTACGTGAAACAAAACACTGATTACGGATTTGATATCCAGAAAACATACTTAGAGATTATGTTAAGCGATGCACAAACATTTGTGCGTTGTCAAGGTATCTTTGATCCAGAGAGTTTTGATCGTAAGTTACAAGATGGTGCAACATTTATTAGAGACTTTGTTGCAGAACACAACACACTTCCTACAGAACAAATTGTTAATAGTGCATGTCCAGGTACTAACTTAAAGATTCCAACAGGACTTAACGAACAACATTATGATTGGTTACTAGCAGACTTTGAAACGTTTAGTAGACACAAAGCATTAGAGAAAGCAATCTTAACAAGTGCTGACTTACTTGAAAAAGGTGAATATGGTCAGTGTGAGAGTTTGGTTAAAGATGCAGTACAGATTGGACTACAAAAAGATTTAGGTATTGATTACTTTGCTGATCCTAAAGGTAGACTACTAGGACTAAAAGACAACAACGGACAAGTAAGCACAGGCTGGGAAGCACTAGATAAGAAACTGTTTGGTGGCTTTAACAAAGGTGAGCTTAATATATTTGCAGGTGGATCAGGTGCAGGTAAGTCGTTGTTCTTAGCTAACTTAGGAGTTAACTGGGCAACACAAGGCATGAACGTTGTGTACTTAACACTAGAGCTTAGTGAGTCATTAGTAGCAATGCGTATTGACAGTATGATGACTGAGATACCTAGCAGAGAAATATTTAAAGATCTTGATGGCGTTGAAATGAAAGTTAAGATGGCAGGCAAGAAGTCAGGTGCATTACAAGTTAAGTATATGCCAAGTGGTAAGACAACTAATGATGTACGCAGTTACATTAAAGAGTATGAAGTTAAAACAGGACAAAAGGTAGACGTACTACTGATTGACTACTTGGACTTGTTGATGCCAATAGGACAAAAGATTAGTGCAGAGAACTTGTACGTTAAAGACAAGTATGTATCGGAAGAGCTACGTAACTTGGCAATGGAACTAGGTTGTATCTTTGTTACAGCATCGCAGTTGAACAGAGCTAGTGTTGAAGAAATAGAATTTGATCACTCGCACATCAGTGGTGGACTTAGTAAGATTCAAACAGCAGACAACGTGATAGGTATCTTTACAAGTAGAGCAATGCGTGAACGTGGTAGATATCAGATACAGTTAATGAAGACTAGATCATCAAGTGGTGTAGGTGCTAAGATTGATTTAGAGTTTGACATTGATTGTTTGCGTATTAGAAACTTAGATGACGATGATGACGGCAGTGGTTATGGTGCGGCTCCACAGAGCAGTATTATGGACAGCCTAAAACGTAACACCAATGTTACTACAGACAAAGAACCAGACACACCAAAGGAACCAAACGAAGGTGCTCCAATAGGCAAAGTAAGAGCTCAAACGGACAGTACTAAACTTAGAAGCTTCTTAGCCAATCTAGGTGATGACGATGAGTAGAAAGATTTACTTCTTTGGTGATAGCTTTACAGTAGACTACAAAACAGATTGGACTTGGACAAGACAACTTGCAGAGAAACTGCACGTTAGCGGTCTTGTTAACAACTCAGAACCAGGCACTAGTAACGACTGGATACTGATGAAGCTACGTGAATTCATTCCACAAATAACACGAGAAGATATAGTTGTAGTGTGTACTACAAGTTTATATCGCTATTGGTTCTTTAAAGACAACCCAGAGCTGTCAAACTATATGATTGGTAACTGGGCTAAGATGGCCGCAAAAGATATCGATCAAGATACTATTGATGCTGTACAAGGTTATGTAACACAGCTACAACGTGATGACATTGACCTGTTTCGTTTTGAAACACAGATAGCTTGGCTCAAAGGTTGTAGAGATACAATAGGATTTCAATTACTGTTGATACCCGGATTTGAAATGGGCATCGACTTTTCAGGTCTAGTTCGTGTACACGGGGACATGACCAACACAGTAAGCAACGGAGAGTTCCTTACTAAACAAGATGATGAGCAATGGTATCGCAAAGGTATTGACACACGCTACAATCATATGATCCGTGACAACCACGATGTAATGGCAGACAAGTGTTTGAACAGTATACTCACAGGCAATGACTTGGACTTGACTACAGGATTCAAACGCAACATACTACGTGGAGATGAAAGACTTACACACAAACAGGTAGGACCTAAACTAGTAGAACTAAGCAAACAACTATACGGGAATTAATAATGCAAGTAAATATTAAAGACATCGGTGGTGAAGTTGTAAAGGAAGACGATCGCTACACAGTTAAAGACAATACTGAACTGCGTAACCTAGCACTGAGCAGTACGTTTCTTACAGCAGGTAAGAGTACTACAGGACATGCACACGTAGGACAAGAAGAAGTATACTTCTTTGTAGAAGGCAAAGGTGAGATGGAACTGATCTCAACCAACGGAGAACGCACAGTAGAACCTGTAACCAACGGAAGCGTAGTGCTGATCAAAGATGGTTACTTTCATCGTGTACACAACACAGGCGACTATGGCCTATACTTTGTGTGCGTATTCGATGGGAGGAGAACACATTGACATGGGTTTTAGTTTTTATAGTACTCAGCTACGGTGAAGTAAATGCAGAGTACATCAGTACACACGACACTATGACGGACTGCTTCAAACACAGAGAACTACTAGCAAGTCAAACAGGAGGAGAGTATCCTGGACACTATGCTAAAGGTATGCAGGGAATATGCATACATACTGAATTGGTTCACGCAGAATAAAAAAAATTGATCAAAAAAATTTCCAGAAGTACTTGGTGTTTTTCACTTGAAGTTTAAATACTAGTATGCTTAGACTAAAAGGGTTCGGCTTTAAGCACTACGGTGCTGAATGGCCTGAAGTAGAACAAGACGTTGAATGGCACTTCCAAGAAGCCACAAAGACCAACGGACATCCTGTACGCATTGAGTTCGTACATAGTGCCCTCACAGTTTCAGCTAGTTTAGATCTACTACAGTGGATAGACGAAATGAAAGAACACTACGGTGCAGTAGTAGAGCTGAGTCATTCACAAGATACTGAACTTCCCCCAAACAGCCTCTCAACAGACTATGATGTATATTTGGATCGTGTAGTCTTTTGGATAGCTACTAACCCTGAATGGTCAAGTCATGCACAGGTATATCAAGACATGCTACAAGAATTGGGCTCAGGTGCGATGCCCAGTATACAGTATATACGTGAGCAGTACATCAAGAAAGCCAACTTCCCAGAGTATGCAGAATGGTTCGACTGTGTACGCAAAGCCGCGAAGCGGTAAAGCCATTTAGAGCCTTTAGGCGAAACGCGGTTTATTTAAGCACGAAGTGTTTTACGCAAAATTTTTTAGCCCTCTAAACTATCTTAAATCACAATGTAATACCGTTTCGTGGTGTAAAAACACCCGGTGTTTACGGTGTCTGTAGTGTGCCTAAATCCAGCCTAAATGGCTCTTATTTTGCATTTAAGGAGTTCTAGGGTACACATACTGCTCAGAGCCTGAAACTAGCGTATAACGCTGTTTATATGCGTTTAAACCTAGTGATCGTATAGGGTCTTAGTGTTAGCGGCGATGTACACAGGCTTGCAGTATGCAGTTATTCTATGCTCAGAAGGCACTAGGTGTTTGTTGCCATAATTGCCGTATTGGGCGGGTATTCGACGTGCATAGTATTGACACACATCAATTGATCTAAAGTACATTGGATTTGGTTGTTTCTGTTCTGCTAGTAGTACTACCAACATAAATGCATGTAGCATGTTACCACTTACCTTGATTCTCGCCTATAGCATAGATAATAAAAGCACTGACACCAAACACTACTAGTATAGCTATCGTACCAACTACAATAGTGATCAGTCGTTCACGTGCTTCCTCTGCTTCGTACACAGCTCGTTTTTGTTCTTTACGCATCTGTACTTCCATGTGTACTATTTCGTCCCATGCACTAGGTCCGTATAGAGCACAGATGTAGCTACGCAGTTCTTCACGCATCTCTTTGGCTTTTTGTTTGTGTCCCCATACTTCTAGTGCGTTCTGCTCTATAGCACTAGCACCAAACAGTTTTTTAAACATGGGTGGCTTTTCAGCTTTCTTGTGTGCATAGTCTAGATCGCTCATAGCTTTACCCCATTGGCCAAGCTGAGTTGTCATGCTCTGTATATCTTTGCCTGCGTTGATTGCTGACTTGATAGTATTGAATGCACCTGTAGCCATAGCTACTGCGGATATTGGATCGATAATTGTATTAGCCCCCTAAATGAATTACCCTGACTCTGTATTATAATTGTATTTAAACCTGTATATAGATCATTAAGCGTATACTTAATTGTAACAGTTTGTTACTAATAACACACATTGACACGTACATGCGTAGTAGCTATACTAGTACTACACGCGAGGTGACTTACTGTTTAACACCATGCACATTGAACATGTTTAATCTATCTTGCATAGTAGTCTTAGCTACTGCACCCGTAATAGGAGTAGTTGACGGTTTACTAGCAGTAGAGAATATCTCAGGATAGTTTAAGCGAAACTGTTGCATACGTTTACGCAGTTGTTCAACACGGTGTTCTAGTGTATCTTGATCCTTGTGCATATGTGTACTTATTCCAAAAGGGTTCTACAGGGTAAAAAATTAGATTACAAAAAAATATAGAGAAGTACTTTTCAAAGTTGGGTGGTGATTTTTAACCATGCATGTCAAATTTTGCTAGTGTAGAAAATTATATATATGCCCCCCGGCCGAAAAATATTTTTATTTTTTTCTTATGACCCCACCGCCACAAAAAAAGCTAGACAATTTCTTGCCTAGCTCTGTGTTTATTATTATAACTTAGGGAGTATAATTAGTCTGCTCTGCTACCCATGTAGGCCTTAAAGCCTGCAGTCCTTAGCACGTCAGCATAGGCCTGTGCCCCTGCTTCTTTAACGTCCATGCTCTGTCCTGCATAGCCTGTTGGGTTCCACAACTGCCAAGCCTTGCCTGTCCAGTCTTTACGGAAGCCCATGCTCTCTAATGTAGCACGTTCCTGCTTACCCAACCTAGTGTTGCCCTTGTGCTCTGGGTATACAGTAACCCAAGCAAAGCCACAGTACATAGGCTCACCGTACTCATTGCCACCTGTCTGTGCTGTCCACTTGGCTAATAGATCCTGCTGTGCCTGTACAGCTGAAGCCTTTGCGTCTGCTGTTAGTTTATTAAGATCTAC
>Ga0206682_10000225_pt1:37500-59683 | contig 59683 bp, 62 predicted proteins | sample M240m12015metaG_FD_155444 | JGI IMG/M metagenome (GOLD analysis project Ga0206682, IMG submission 155444) | Ammonia-oxidizing marine archaeal communities from Monterey Bay, California, United States - M2 40m 12015 | ecosystem: Environmental > Aquatic > Marine > Intertidal zone... | reverse complement strand
GTGTTTTAAATATTCTAAACCCGTTATAATCGTAAGTAAATTATAATAGTATTAAAATTTAATTGAGACAAATCTATGTGGCGTAATATATTAAGAAATACGTTGTTTGGGTTAATTTTATTAAGTATTACAAGTATTGGAGTAAAAACATTTAATCCAAGTGATGCTGCAATTCCTGAAACAAACGTCCGAAACGAAGTAAATCAAAATGTCGTTAGTTCTAGAATGACTTATGGTCGATTTTTAGAATACTTAGAAATGGGTTGGGTAAAACAAGTTGACTTATATGATAACAGTCGAAACGCAATTGTAGTAGCAGTAAGTCCAGAATCGGAAGATCGATCGCAAACTATTCGTGTTGAAATTCCAGTTGGAGCTTCTCAATTAATTCAAAAATTAAAAGAATATGATGTTGATTTCGACGCACATCCTGCTGAAAATAAAAATTTATGGGTTACTGTAGCAAGTAATGTATTATTACCAATTCTTTTCGTAGGTGGATTATTTTATTTCTTCCAAAATTCTGAAAACTTCCCAGGAGGTTCAGGGTCTTCGCCAATGAGTATTGGGAAATCAACAGCAAGATTCGAAAAACGACCAGATACAGGCGTTGTTTTTAATGATATTGCTGGGATTGATGAAGCAAAAGCAGAATTTGAAGAAATTGTGTCTTTTTTAAAACAACCAGATAAATATACAATCGTTGGTGCAAAAATTCCAAAGGGGATTTTATTAGTAGGGCCTCCAGGTACGGGAAAAACTCTTTTAGCTAAAGCTATCGCAAATGAAGCTGATGTACCATTCTTTAGTGTTGCCGGTTCAGAATTCGTTGAAATGTTTATTGGTATTGGTGCAGCTCGTGTTCGAGATTTATTTAAAAAAGCTTCGGATAATGCACCTTGTATCGTGTTTATCGATGAAATTGATGCTGTTGGTCGAGAACGTGGAGCTGGTGTTGGTGGCGGAAACGATGAACGAGAACAAACTTTGAACCAATTATTAACAGAAATGGATGGTTTCAAAGAAAATAAAGGTGTAATTGTTGTCGGAGCTACAAACCGTGTAGATATTTTAGATTCAGCATTATTACGACCTGGTCGATTTGATAGACAAGTAACTGTAAATTTACCTGATCGTTTAGGGCGAGTAGGAATTTTAAAAGTTCATGCTCGAAATAAACCAATTGGAGATGATGTTTCTTTAGTTCAATTAGCAAACCGAACACCAGGTTTCTCTGGTGCTGATTTAGCAAATTTATTAAATGAAGCTGCAATTTTAGCTACTCGATACAAAAAGACATCGATTACAAAAAATGAAGTAAATGAAGCTGCAGATCGTATTATTGGAGGTATTGCTGGTACTCCAATGGAAGATAATAAAAACAAACGATTAATTGCTTACCATGAAGTAGGACATGCGATTACGGGTTCGGTTTTAAAATCACATGATGAAGTTGAAAAAATTACATTAGTTCCACGAGGTGCTGCAAAAGGTTTAACATGGTTTACACCAGATGAAGATCAAAGTTTAATTTCACGATCTGAATTATTATCACGAATTATAACAACGCTTGGTGGACGAGCTGCAGAGCAAGTAGTTTTTGGAACACCTGAAGTAACTACTGGTGCAAGTAGTGATTTACAACAAGTAACAAATTTAGCACGCCAAATGGTTACAAGATTTGGTATGTCAAATATTGGTCCAATTGCATTAGAAGATGAAAATAATGGACAAGTCTTCCTTGGAGGAACAATGGGACAAGAAGGAAGCGAGCTTGCAGAAAGTATTGCAGATCGAATTGATGATCAAGTTTGTAAAATTATCAATTACTGCGAACAAAAAGCAATTGATATTATATTAGATAATCGAGTTGTTATTGATTTAGCTGTTGAACGATTATTAGATGTAGAAACCTTAGATGGTGCTGAATTCCGTGAACTTGTTAACACGTATACGGTTTTACCTGATAAAAAAGCTCCGTATATCTCAAAATTTAGCTAATACTAAACTAAAAAGATAAAATTAGTTAATCTTGAATTCGTTTTATTTTTAAATGAAAAGAGTGCCTAGGTCATCTAAAAATGACCTAGGCATTTTTAAACAAATAGAAGAATTAAAATTTTTTTATTAATCTTGGGGAAGTAAATAGATCTAATTTTAGAAGTTAAAGTAGCAATCTTTTAATCTAGATTTTTATATCTTTCAACTATTGCAATATAATTTTTCTAAATATACAATAAGATAAATAATCCGATCAATTTTCATTTTTGATTAAAACTTACCTAAAATTCTAAAATAAGATTATGGCAAAAAAAAGTATGGTGGAGAGAGAGAAAAAGCGTATTAAATTAAATAACAAATATGCAGCAAAACGTAATCTTTTATTACAAGAATATCGTTCAACGAACGATTTCACGTTAAAGCTAGAAATCCATTCAAAAATTCAAAAATTACCACGTAATAGCGCGAAAAATCGAATCCGAAATAGATGTTGGAAAACGGGCCGTCCACGTGGTTACTACCGCGATTTTGGAATTTCAAGACATGTTTTACGAGAAATGGCACATCAATGTTTATTGCCAGGGGTAACAAAATCAAGTTGGTAAGAGTTTTAACCGATTCTCTATAGAATCGGTTATCTTTTTTTAAACATCAAATTGATTTCCGCGACGGTATTGTAAGTAGGCTGCGACAAAAAGTCCAAGAGCACTTACTGTGATCATACCTAATACGATTCCTGATAATAACGGTTCTACCATTTATCTTTACTTATAAAATTAAATATATAGTACATAGTATAGTACTTTAATGAATTGTTTTTAATTCAATAGAATTAAAAATGAAAATTTAAAATCGCCTCAAACAAATTGAAACTAAATTTTGTTATTTAATCTAGTAAATTATCTGAAACCAATTGCTGCTTGCCAAACAAAAGCTAATAATAAGAAGAAAACAGGAATAATTGGTAAAATATCCACAATTGGACTAAAAGCAATATATGCTTCTGGTAATCGAGCTAAAAGTAAACTTTCCATAATTAAAACCTATAAGTATATAAAAATTAATAATATTAAATTTAAAACATTTAATATTATTAATTCTACTATAAAAAAAATTAAAAAGCCGATTTATCTAATCATATTTTTTAAAAATTAATATATTTTCGTATACAATTATTAAGTAGTATTAATAGTAATAAATACTACCATTTCATTTTAATAATAAAGAATAATTATGGCAGCAGCATTCTTACCTTCAATTTTAGTACCTATTGTTGGCATTGTTTTTCCAGCGTTAAGCATGGCATTATTTTTCATTTATACACAAATCGATGATATAGCGTAATATCAATAAAAACATACTATGTATAAAAATAGTGTGTTTTTATATTAAAAAACGGAGAATTTTTTAAAGACAAAATAATTTTTTATTTAGCAAACCAAGAATTTCTTAATGTATATGAACAATTGGTATTTTTAAATTGAATTAATTAATTCGTCAGAATTACATTACATTAATTCTGACGAATTAAGATTCGAGTCTCGAATCATTAAATAAACAATAATTTTTTATTACTCAAGATCTTTTCGATTAGGATTTCGTGATGGATCACTTGAAAGAAATCCGAAAATAAATAAAGAAACAAAAAAGATAACTGTTGTATAAACTAAAATTTTTAAAGATAACATTAAATTTTTCCTAGGAATTATTTCTAATACTATTAATTATACTAAAATATTCAAAATCTGAATAATTTAATTTATCTTAAACAGACTTATTTCAAACCTGTCTCTATTTGTAAATCATTTAATAGAAAAGGATAAATTTTAAAAACTGAAATTTCTATCTGCTTATTCTTCGTAGTACCATTATTACGTACAGAAATATATCCTTCAATTACTATCGAATCATTAATTTTATAATATTTCATAACATCGTATGATAAGTTTCCCCATACTGTTAATTTACACGTATCAACACAATTTTTATTTCGAACTTGAGGAAATTGAACAACAAGCTCTGTTAACGCTATATTATTTTTAAAAAAACTTTGAACGGGTTCTTTAATAATTTTAACAATAAAAGTACTGTAATTCATAAACAAACATTCTAATTTAAATTAGATAACTAAATTTTTCTGTTTTTGAACATCTTCAAAATTAATGTCTCGCAAACGTTTCAATAATCTAATGAAGTATTCTAAGAAGTAATCATCCAATTGCATAATATCACCTGGATCAATTTTAAATGTTTTATATAAATCAAATGTAGAGTTCGAAAAATTATTTTCGACATTTAAAATTTCAACAAATGCTAATCGATCACTAATATTTTGTCCCCATTCGAAAAAGCCTAAAAAATTACTAGATAATTTTAATAAAGAAATAGGTATTCTTTTAACCTGTGCGGATTGTCCGGCTAATTGTTCACATAATTTAATTATTTCTGAAGATAACCAACCTTTAGGTCCGCCTAAGAAAAAGGTTTTATTTTCCGTTTTCGGTAATTGTAAGGATCTTAAACAAAACTTTGCTATATCTTGAGTATCCATATATGAAACACTTGTATTTTCATTTGTAATCCATATAGGCAAGTTTTCCAAAATTGGAATAGCATATTGTTCAATTAACCCTTGATAAAATCCAGATAAACGGAAAATTGTATAAGGAATCTTTGATTCTTTTAATTTAATTTCAATACCTTGTTTCATTTCCATTAATGGGATATTAGAAAATTGTTCAAGATTTAATGCAGAGCAAAAAATGAATCGTTGAACATTTGCAGTTTGACATGCTTCAATCAAAGCCAATTTACCATCCCAATCTACTTGTTTGATAGTAGATAAATCACCTGGTCGACTTGTTGATGCATCAACAACAGCCGTAATCCCCCTTAAACAAGGAGGAATTGTTTCGGGAGAAGTTAAATCTCCATAAACTAATTCCGCACCCCATTCTTTTAAAAATGCCGCTTTACGTAAATTTCGTACAAGACATCGAACTTGGTAACCTTTAGTTAATGCCTGAAGTACGATTTGTCGTCCTAATGTTCCTGTACCACCGACAATTAATAAACTCATATATTAATACTTTTCTTTTTATAATTCTTAAGCAAAAATTGTACTTTGTAAAATATCTTGTGCTTCAATATTTACTAATTCTTTCTTTGTTAAAACTTGCCCACGACTATCAAATATGCGATTAGCTTGACGCATACGCGCTCTATCTAAAGCATTTTTTACACTACGGGCATTCGCGAATAATGGACGTCCTTTTCGCAATTTAATATATTGCGTTAAAGCAACTTCTGCCTCTGGTGTTAATTGATATTGTTGTTCATCTAACATCATTTTTGAAATTCGTAACAATTCTTCAACTGTGTAATCAGGGAAATCAATATGATTTGCTATACGTGATGATAAGCCTGGATTTGATTCATAGAATTTATCCATTGGTTCTTTATAACCAGCTAAAATTACAACTAGATCTTCACGTTGATTTTCCATTACTTGTAATAAAATTTCAATCGCTTCAGAACCATAGTCACGTTCGTTATCTGGTTTATATAAATAATAAGCTTCATCAATAAATAAAACACCACCCATTGCTTTTTTCAAAACTTCTTTAGTTTTTGGTGCAGTATGACCAATATATTGTCCTACTAAATCATCTCGTGTCACTGTTAATAAATGACCTTTTTGAATATAACCTAATTGGAATAAAATATCAGCCATTTTTAAGCCAACAGTTGTTTTTCCTGTCCCAGGACTACCTGTAAATGACATGTGTAATCCAGGACTACCTGATGCAATTCCTAAATTTTTACGTAGTTTATCAATTAATAGTAATGCTGCAATTTCACGAATTCGAGATTTAACTGGTGCTAAACCAACTAATTCTTCGTCTAATAAATTTAAGATTTTAGCAATCTCCGTTTTAGTATACTCTTCTTGCAAATTTACTGATGTTGTACTCATATGTAATTAATTTGTATATTTAATTGTAAATATTTATAATAGTAAATCGGTTAAATTTTAACCGATTTAATAGCCTAACGTAAAGGCTTAATTCAAACTAAAAAGTTGGAATACTAGAAAGACAAATAAACGCAAAACCAGCGCTACCACATGCTCCTACAAAGAAACCACCTTTAAATTGATCCCATGCTTTTTTTGTTTGTAAATCATTCGCAGCAGCAGTAGATGGAGTTTTTTCTTGTCCGAAAGCTGCTACTCCATAAATTGTTAATCCTAATGTTAAAATTAAAATTAATCCAATTGTTGAAAGGAAACCCGCAAATAGGGCAATATCAGAATTACGTAAAGGTCCTAATTTAACAAACGGTCCTATTAAAAAATAGCCATGTGCTAATCCAATTTCTAAACCTCTTAATAAAGGTGTTAAACCGAATCGATATGCAGGTAAATTTCTTAAAATAGCCCGAGTTACTGCTGATGATGTTATTGGCGTCGCTAAATGGCCTACAAATGGATCATCATTATAGGGTTTAATAAAATTAGCCATAAAATTAACCTAAGTTTTAATGAAATTAATAGTAAAATTTTTAATCAGTACAAAGTATTTAAAAATTAATGAAAATTTTTACCAACCAAAATTTAAATATAGATTACTATATAATATATATTAATATATATAAAAATTCTTATAAACTTCATTTTTATAAATCAAAAAGATATTATGATGATAACTACTATTTATTACTTTTTATTGTTAGGATTTTGTTTTGCTTTGGCATCTGGTTTATTTTTAGGTTTAAAATCAATTAAATTAATTTAATTTTTAATTAAAACACAAAAATGAATAAAGATATTCGTCAAGATAAAATCGTAGGATCTCGGCGTTTTAGTAATTATTTCTGGACTTTTTTTTTATTTGTGGGGGGAACTAGTTTTCTATTAGCAGGTCTTTCAAGTTATTTAAAAATTAATTTGTTACCATTTGCGAATCCAGTAGAGCTAGTCTTTATCCCGCAAGGCGTTGTAATGATGTTTTACGGAACATTAAGTTTATCTATTGGTATCTATACGTTACTAACAGTAATATGGGATATTGGTAGCGGATACAATGAATATAATAAAATTGAGAACCTTGTAAAAATTGTTCGAAAAGGTTTTCCAGGGAAAAATCGAGAAATTCTTTTAACATACCCATTAAATAATATACAAGCAATTGGGATAAAAATTTCAGATGGTTTAAATCCAAAACGGATTATTTACTTATGCCTAAAAGATGAACGAAAAATTCCTCTTACACCCGTAGAACAACCAAGTAGTATATCAAATTTAGAAGAAAATGCTGCAGATTTGGCCAAATTTCTTGAATTAAAATTAGAAAATTTATAACGCTTTATTGCTTTTTATACCCGCATAAATTTATAATTATGCTATGCGGGCATAGTTTAGTGGTAAAACCTTAGCCTTCCAAGCTAATGATGGGGGTTCGATTCCCCCTGCCCGCTCTTGGTTAAGTTTTTGAATGAGTAACAATCATTTTTTTACAGGAGAATATATTATGTCTGGTGGATCTACAGGTGAACGTCCGTTTTCGGATATTATTACAAGTGTACGTTATTGGATTATTCATAGCATTACTATCCCATCACTTTTCGTATCAGGATGGTTATTTATTAGTACAGGTTTAGCGTATGATGTATTTGGTACTCCACGACCAAATGAATACTTTACGCAAGATCGTCAACAAGTTCCATTAGTAAACGATCGTTTCAGTGCGAAACAAGAATTAGAAGATTTAACTAAAGGTTTATAAGAGGTAAATTTTATGACAAAAAATATCAATCAGCCTGTAGCTTACCCGATTTTTACTTTCCGTTGGCTTACAATTCATGGCTTAGCTGTTCCTACTGTATTCTTTTTAGGTGGAATTACAGCTATGCAATTCATTCAAAGATAAATTAATAATATAGATAAGAGGTAAATTTTATGACAGGTCCAAATCCGAATAAACAAGCAGTAGAACTTAATCGAACTTCTTTGTATTGGGGACTTCTACTAATTTTTGTTTTAGCTGTATTATTTTCAAGTTATTTCTTCAATTAATAATTATAGATAGGAGTTTTTTATATGTCTAATACTGGTAGAATTCCTTTATGGCTTGTAGGTTTAGTAGGTGGTTTAGCTGTAATCACAATGCTTAGCTTATTCTTTTATGGTGCGTATTCTGGTTTAGGTTCTTCACTTTAAGAACTAATCGCTCATAATTTAATATGGGTTAGAGTAAATGTTACTTTACTCTAACCAAAAAAATTATTTTTTCTTCCGTCTATTCTTTTTTCTTTTCTCTCTTTGTTTTTTTGTTCCTCTTCCTAAAAATCCCCACCATAATCTCATACTTTCGCGGAATTTGATGTTGTAGAAAAGAAAATCATCTTGCCAAGAAGTATAACCTCCACTATAAATACTTTTCACAGGACGTTTTCCTATATGAAGCTCAACACTATAGGTTAAAAATGGGACATAAAAATATTGAGAAAACACAGCATGTAACATTGCTAACATAACAAATGTAATATGAACGAATGCAACAGCCCCTAGATAAATTTGGATATCAATTGCTTCTTCAATTCTTCCTTGTGGAATTAATGTACTACTTATGAAAAATTTAGCTCGTAATGTACAAGAAAAAATATAAGTAATAAAACTATTGTATAAAGTTACAAACGTAAAATGCCAGCGAATATGATAAGGACAATATTTTTTTCCAACTCTTACCCAGCCTATATAAATAATAAACGGCATTAATTGTCGAATGTTTGACTTGTAGAATTTTTGAACGACACCAAGCAAGTCTCTTGTAATATACTCATAAATTGGACCAGAAATGGAATTATATTTCTCTGGTAATAAATCAAATACAGGTTTGATCCATTGAAAATGATATATATCGCCAGACATTTGCCTAAACATGGTTTGCCCGATACGATAATAAGCCCGCATTTCAGCTTCTTCTCTAAACAATGTTTCTTCGTTTAAAATATTTGTTAATAACGGGTTAAATTCAAGTATCGGATAATAAACACCAACACAATCATTTAAAGCAATACCCCATAAAACACAAGAAACAAAACCGATAGCTGAAATTTTAAAAGAAGTTATTGGATTGTACTTAATTGAATAAATTATAAAACGCATTAAACAAATGAAAATCATTGCTTTTTGAAATTCTTCAATCGTAAAACCGGTTGTAACGATTTCTTTTAACTTAGCTAAAACAATTTCCTGATAAGTTGGTTCAGGAATTGGTACATAATCATAAAGGTCATAGCCATAATCTGCAGGATTTACATCCGTTATAGCTAAAGTTAATAAAGATTTTAATATTAATAACATATTAATCAACTTAAAGATTCAATACTATTCATAGTAACAAATTCTACAGGCAAATATCAATAAAATTGATTTATATTTTTAACTTAAAACTTTTAATTACAGATTTTGATTATAAAAATTAAAAAATACTTATTTTGATTAAATATAAACAAATTAGCATAACTCAATTATTAAGTTATGCCAATTTATTATTTTTTACCAAAAGCCTAAAGATACAGCTTTATCAATTGGTAAACATGCGCCAATACCAAACCAAACTGCAGTAAAGAATCCTAAAATAAATACTAAACTTGCAATTGGACGACGGAATGGATTTTGGAATTTGTTTACATTTTCAATGAAAGGTACCGTAATTAATCCTAATGGTACCGCAGCCATTGCTAATACACCTAATAATTTATTTGGTAATACTCGTAATAAATTAAATGTTGGGAAGAAATACCATTCAGGTAAAATTTCTAATGGTGTATTAAATGGATCTGCTGGTTCACCTAATTGAGTTGGAGCCATTACAGCTAAACCAATACAACATGCAAACGTTCCTAAAATACAAACAGGGAAAACGTATAATAAATCATTAGGCCAAGCTGGTTCACCATAATAATTATGGCCCATACCTTTAGCTAATTTTGCTCTTAATTTTGGATCTGTTAAATCCGGTTTTTTAATTACTGACATATAAATGTTCCTTAGATTAAAAGATAAATCTTACTTTGTGAATCCGTTTTTGTTTAAAGTGGTCCTGAAATACCTTGTTTACGAATCATTAAGAAGTGTGTTAAAATTAGTGCAGCAGCTGCAACTGGTAATACAAATGTATGAGCACTGTAGAAACGTGTTAACGTACTTTGTCCTACACTTTCACCACCACGTAAAACTAATACTAATGGTGGGCCTACAATTGGTACAGCAGCAGGTACACCTGTTACAATTTTACAAGCCCAGAATCCTACTTGATCCCATGGTAATGAATAACCAGTTACACCGAAACTAACTGTTACAACAGCTAAAATTACACCTGTTACCCATGTTAACTCTCGAGGTTTTTTAAATCCACCTGTTAAGTATACTCGGAAAATGTGTAATACCATCATCATTACCATCATACTAGCAGACCAACGGTGAATTGAACGAATCAACCAACCAAAGTTAACACTTGTCATAATGTACTCTACTGAAGCAAATGCATCTACTACACTTGGACGGTAGTAAAATGTCATTGCAAAACCTGTTGCTACTTGTACTAAGAAACATGTGAATACAATGCCACCGAAACAGTAGAAAATATTTACGTGAGGTGGTACATACTTACTAGAAATATCATCAGCAATTGCTTGAACTTCTAATCGTTCTTCAAACCAATCGTATACTTTACCCATAAAAAATCATTTTAAAAGATCAAAACACGGCTAAGCAAGTTTTTGACTTAAAATTTTGAAAGCTTGCATTGAAGCTTTAAGTGTAAAGGCGAGAGTGGGATTCGAACCCACGGAATCCGTAAAGATTCATCTGATTTCAAATCAGACGCAATCGACCAACTCTGCCATCTCGCCAAAAGATTAGTTTAATAACTAATCTTATATAAATTAACTTTCGTATGTAGTAGTTCCGCTAAATTTGATTGAAGCTGGGTTAGGATTTTTACCAATTGAAAAATCACGACTATTAACAGCTGTACGACCTGGGTTAACTTTTTCAGGGAACACACCATCTTTTGGATGTAAATATTGAACTTCACCACTAGGGAAAATTCGATAAATTTTGTAATCATTTATTTTAATAGTCCGGAGCTGCGTCCCTAAAGCAAGACACTGTTCTTTTCTAGCTAAATATAAAAGATTTTCCCCATTGCGCATAATAGCTGCGCCACCTGTAGGCATTTCAAAAATTTGCTCTTTTTTACTTGTCCAAGTAATTGCATATTTTTCTTCAACTTCGGCTGAACGTAACCAGCCACCAGTACTTCCACCAAAAGTCGGGAACGGCGTTTGTAAATTTAATGTCATACGTAAAACCTTATTATTATTTAACGTTCAATATACTATTTTAATAAAAAATTAATAATTTTTTCGTTAATTTATAAAATTTTCTAGCGGAGAATGGATTTGAACCATTGACCTTCGGGTTATGAGCCCAACGAGCTACCAGACTGCTCTACTCCGCGTAACTCTTCTACTTCTCTATAATGTTAGTATATTTACTAAACATAATTTTGTCTATGATTTAATTTTATTAGAATTTAAAATTTCTTAGAAGTTATTTTTATCCAGTAATAAGTACTGGATAAAAATAAAACCGCATTAATCAATAGGACGCATTGATAATACAGGTTCGTTAGCACGGTTAATACCTTTTTCGAAACCAGCAGCAGCCGCACGAGCACGACCAGAATGCCACCAGTGACCAACTAGGAAGAAGAATGATAAGAAGAAGTGTGAACAACATAACCATGAACGAGGCGATACGTAGTTAACAGAGTTGATTTCTGTTGCTACACCACCTACTGAGTTTAATGATCCTAATGGAGCATGTGTCATGTATTCAGCAGCACGACGTTCTTGCCATGGTTGGATATCATTTTTAATTTTATTAATATCTAAACCATTTGGACCACGTAAAGGTTCAACCCATGGAGCACGTAAATCCCAGAAACGCATAGTTTCACCACCGAAGATAATTTCTCCACTTGGTGAACGCATTAAGTATTTACCTAAACCTGTAGGACCTTGTGCAGATGAAACATTTGCACCTAAACGTTGATCTCGTACTAAGAATGTGAACGCTTGAGATTGTGATGCTTCTGGACCTGTAGGACCGTAAAGCTCACTAGGGTAAGCTGTGTTGTTATACCAAGAGTATAATGCAGCTGTGAAACCCATTAATGAGATTGCAGCTAAACTATATGAAAGGTATGCTTCACCAGACCATACGAATGCACGACGTGCCCATGCGAATGGTTTAGTAAAGATGTGCCAAATACCGCCAGTAATACATAAGATACCAACCCAAATATGACCACCAATAATATCTTCCATATTATTTACAGCAACTACCCAACCGTCGCCACCAAATGGTGAACGGAATACGTAACCAAAGATTACGATTGGGTTTAATGTTGGTGTTGTAATTAAACGAACATCACCACCACCTGGTGCCCATGTATCGTATACACCACCTAAGTACATAGCTTTGATTACTAATAAGAATGAACCTACACCTAAAAGACATAAGTGGATACCTAAGATAGTTGTCATCTTATTTTTATCACGCCAGTCATAACCAAAGAATGGGAATGATTCTTCTAATGTATCAGGACCTAATAATGAGTGGTAAATACCACCGAATCCTAAAATTGCTGACGAAATTAAATGAATTACACCAACAGCAAAGTATGGAACTGTTGTAGTAATCTCACCACCTGGTCCAACACCGTAACCTAATGTTGCTAAATGTTGAATTAAAATAAAACCTTGCTCATATAAAGGTTTTTCTGGAACAAAGTGCGATACTTCAAATAATACCATTGCACCTGCCCAAAATACCATTAAACCCGCATGGGCAACGTGAGCACCTAATAATTTACCTGAGACATTAATTAAACGAGCATTTCCACTCCACCAGGCAAAACCTGTAGATTCAATGTCACGACCTGCTATACTACTATTAAAGGGCGTTTCCACGTGGTAATACCTCCTCAGGGAATACGAAGTTTTCATGTGGTTGATCTTGTGCAGCCATCCATGAACGAATACCTTCGTTTAATAAAATGTTTTTTGTGTAGAATGTTTCAAATTCTGGATCTTCAGCAGCACGTAATTCTTGTGATACGAAATCGTAAGCACGTAAATTTAGAGCTAAACCTACAATCCCAATAGCACTTGTCCATAAACCAGTTACTGGTACAAATAACATGAAGAAGTGTAACCAACGTTTGTTAGAAAACGCTACACCAAAAATTTGTGACCAGAAACGGTTAGCTGTAACCATTGAGTATGTTTCTTCAGATTGTGTTGGAGTGAATGCACGGAATGTATTCGCAGCATCACCATCTTCGAATAATGTATTTTCTACAGTCGCACCATGAATAGCACAAAGTAATGCACCACCTAAAATACCTGCCACACCCATCATGTGGAAAGGATTTAAAGTCCAGTTATGGAAACCTTGTAAGAATAATAAGAATCGGAAAATTGCTGCAACACCAAAACTAGGAGCGAAGAACCAACTAGCTTGACCTAATGGGTATAATAAGAATACCGAAACGAACACAGCAATTGGGCCTGAGAATGCAATTGCGTTGTATGGACGAATCCCTACTAATCGTGCAATTTCAAATTGACGTAAACAGAAACCGATTAAACCGAATGCACCGTGTAATGCGATAAATGCCCAAAGACCACCAATTTGACACCAGCGAGTGAAATCACCTTGTGCTTCAGGACCCCATAATAATAATAATGAATGACCCATACTGTTTGCAGGTGTAGAAACTGCAGCAGTTAAGAAGTTACAACCTTCAAGGTAAGAACTAGCTAAACCATGAGTGTACCACGAAGTTACAAATGTAGTACCTGTCATCCATCCACCCGCAGCTAAATATGCTGTCGGGAATAATAATAAACCTGACCAGCCAACAAAGACAAATCTATCTTTTTTTAACCAATCATCAATAAGATCAAATAAGCCACGTTCTTGGTTTTGTCCAATAGCAATGGTCATATTTTATAATCCTTAAATAAAATCATTTAATAAGTAAACCTTAATTTATAATTTTTACTATTATCTTATCAGCTTATAATACTTATTATACGTTAACAGTTTAATAATTTTTCATATTAGAAAATTTATTTAACCCAAATTTAAGCTTTAATTAATTATTAAGTTTAAATTTAAAAATATATTCTAATCTCATCAAATAAAGCTAATATTTGATATTACGTTAAAGTAAACTTTTAAAAATATGCTATAATCTAAATTATAAATAAATGTTCAAATGTTAATTTTTAACATATCCCTAGAATCAAAATTATTTTAAAGTTAATATAAATATAGGAATATATTTTATGGTTTCTGATCTTCAAGTATATACAATCATGTTAATCGCATTATTAGCTAGTGTTTTAGCTGTTCGTTTAGGTGCAACACTTTATCAATAAAAATCTAAAATTCTAAGAGTCGAAATAAAAATACATTATATCTAATATCAATTATGGTAGCACAGGACTTAAAAAAATTTAGTACCCCAGTTTTTCCTTTTACAGCAATTGTAGGCCAAGAAGAAATGAAATTAGCTTTACAATTAAATGTAATTGACCCAAAAATTGGTGGTGTTATGATCATGGGTGATCGTGGGACTGGTAAATCAACAACTATTCGAGCAATTGCTGATTTATTACCCGAAATCGAAATAGTAAAAGACGATCCATTTAATTCTCATCAATCAGATTTAGATTTAATGGGAAATGAAGTAAAAGTTGCTATTCAAAATGGCGAAACATTAGAAACTGAACAAATTAAAATTCCTATGGTAGATTTACCATTAGGTGCTACTGAAGATCGAGTTTGTGGAACTATCGATATTGAAAAAGCTTTAACAGAAGGTATAAAAGCATTCGAGCCAGGATTGTTAGCGAAAGCAAATCGTGGTTTATTATATGTAGATGAAGTAAATTTATTAGATGACCACTTAGTTGATATCTTATTAGATTCAGCTGCGTCTGGTTGGAACACTGTGGAACGTGAAGGTATTTCGATTCGACACCCAGCTAGATTTGTATTAGTGGGTTCTGGAAATCCGGAAGAAGGAGAATTACGTCCACAATTATTAGATCGATTTGGTATGCACGCTGAAATCAGAACCGTAAAAGATCCAATTTTGCGTGTAAAAGTTGTTGAAGAAAGAACTTCTTTTGACCAAACGCCTAATGTTTGGCTTGAAAACTATGAAGAACAACAACAAGAATTACGAAATCGTATAGTTGATGCTCAAAAATTATTACCAACAGTTGAATTAAATTACGATTTACGAGTAAAAATTTCAGAAGTATGTAGTCAATTAGATGTTGATGGATTACGAGGTGATATTGTAACAAATCGTGCAGCTAAAGCATATGCAGCTTACAACGGTCGAGACAAGGTAACAGTAGAAGATATTGAAAAAATCATTACACTATGCCTACGTCACCGTTTACGAAAAGATCCGTTAGAATCAATTGATTCAGGTAATAAAGTAGCAAAAGTATTCAAAGAAATTTTTGAAATTGAAGACTAAATATAAAATAAAAATGATGTAATTTTTCTAAAATTATATCATTTCTTTTTAAGGATTAAAAATACATGTTTAAATTAATTTGGTTTATCTTGAATATTTTTTTGATTGCAATTATTTTTATTCGTACCCCAAATAATGGTGGTTTAGCTAGTCTTGGAACAAAAACAAATCTTTTAGGATCGCCAAACTCAGCTGAAAAATTTTTGAATCAATTAACATGGGGGTTAATTTTTGCCTATTTCTTTTTAGCCATTAAATTTAACCTAGCCTTTTAAATATTTAATAGAAAATTCTATTAAATATTTAACATTTTTTATTAAAAAATATTTATAAGTTTAAGCTTTTAAATCTGAAAAGAGAGAATTTCTTCTTCTTATTTTGAGATTAAGTAAAAAAAATTGGATCAATCTTTATATTAAAATTTAGTATTATACCCCCAAGGGAATTCGAATCCCTGTCTGCTCCGTGAAAGGGAGCTGTCCTAGGCCTCTAGACGATGGGGGCAATTTATATGATTTCAAAATAATCTACACAACTAATTTACTAGTATATAAAAACTAGAGAGCGGGCAACGCGATTCGAACGCGCGACATCAACCTTGGCAAGGTTGCGCTCTACCACTGAGCTATGCCCGCAATTAACTTTGTTATATAGATATATGAATCGTATCTAAATATTACTAAAATGATATCAATTCTGTCAATAGTTTTTTATAAATTTAGAAATTATAGTTTAGACTATAATTTCTAGTTAATTTAAATTGATGATGAAATACCATCAGCAGCCGCAATTACGATCACAAGGCTTACCCAAATTTGGAAACCACGATTGAATGTTCCTTTCGATTGTTCCCAATCTCCTGGAGTTGCTAAAGCTACTGGAACGGTAATAACTAAAGCTAATGAAATTAGAACTAATAGAGCAGTTAAAACTGTTGTCATAAATATTCCTTAAAACTTTTTATACTGAGAGTTAAATTTTGTAATTTATTAAAGATTACCTTTCTTTAGAGCTAATAATACAATTACAGCTGGTCCCGATAACATGATAACACCGGTTGCTACTAGCTGACCTAAAACTTGCCAATTAAACATTTTTTAAAATCCTTAATTTATAATTATTTTTAAATTTTAAATAATAAGATAACTTATAAAGTTAGTAACTATTCTACTTTAAAAATTGTAAAGTAAAAATATTATTTCAAATTTTTACGAAAAGATCCTAAGATTTCTAGGAAGATTGTACAAAAAATTTGACACTATGACCAAAATCCTAACGATAAAGTTTGCACTTTATTTTAAATAAGTAATTAAATAAAAAAAATTCGAATTTGCAATATAAAGAATATACTTTTACTAGATTTTTAAATCTATAAATAATTTTTTTTCAATTAAATACTTTAATATTTTACTAGTTTCATGCTAATATATTTATGTAGGGTTGCTAACTCAATGGTAGAGTACTCGGCTTTTAACCGATTTGTTCTGGGTTCGAGTCCCAGGTAACCCATTATACTGCTTTGATAGCGATCAATTTTAATATATAATTATTTGTTTATAAATAAACATATTAAAAATTTTAATATGTTTATTTGTGAATATTTACGTTAAAGATACTTTACCACCAGCCGCTTCAATTTGTGTTTTGGCATCTTCAGCTGCATCTTTACTTAAACCTTCTTGTACTAATTTAGGAGCAGATTCTACAAGATCTTTTGCTTCTTTTAAACCTAAGCCTGTTAAGCTACGAACAACCTTTAAGATAGCAATTTTCTTATCTGCAGGAACTTCATCTAACATTACGTTAAATTCTGTTTTTTCTTCCACTTCTTCAGCTGCAGCTGCAGCTGCCATAACCATTGTTCCACCCGCCGCAGCTGATGCATCTACACCAAATGTTTCTTCAATTTTACTTACTAATTCTGATGCTTCTAATAATGTTAATGTTTTTAAATCTTCTACGATTTGATCGATTTTATCTGACATGAGTTTTTTTCCTATAATAATTTTTTTATTATGCAAACGCTTCTAAATCAACTTGAATAGAAGGGCCCATACTACTACAAATGTAAATGTTTTTGAAATATTTTCCTTTTACTCCAGAGGGACGATTTTTCTCAATTGAGTTGTATAAAGAAACTAAATTTTCAAGTAATTGCACTTCGGTAAAATCAGCTTTTCCAAAACTTACGTGTACTACACCAGTTTTATCAGCTTTATATTCAAATTTACCTTTTTTAAAATCAGCTAAGGTACTACTTAGTGATGTTGTTACTGTTCCAGATTTTGGTGACGGCATTAACCCTTTTGGACCTAATACTCGACCAAGTTTTGCCAATTTAGGCATTAAATCTGGTGTTGCAATTAATAAATCAAAATCAAGAACTCCTTGACTAATTGTTTCAATTAATTCTTCATTTCCAACAGTATCTGCACCATTGGTTGTCGCTTCTTCAAAATTTGATTCATTTGTTAATACAGCAATTCGAACTGTTTTGCCCACACCATTGGGTAATGTCACAGTAGTTCGTAATTGTTGATCAGCATATTTTGGATCAATATTTAAATTTGCGTGCAGTTCTACGGTTTCGACAAATTTTGCTGTTGATGTCTCTTTAAGAACCTGAATCGCCTCTTCTAAGTTTAAGTAAATAGGCTTATCAGCTTTTTTACGATTTTCTTTTTGACGGCGTGATAATTTTCGCATACAGTTTTTCCATTAATTAACTTATAAAATACAGATTAGTCTACAATGGAGATACCCATATTACGGGCAGTTCCTTCTACGATTTTTACAGCACTAGCTAATTTAGTAGTGTTTAAATCAGGCAATTTGATAGTTGCAATTTCTTCTAATTGACTTTTTGTAATTGAACCGACATTAATACGATTTGGTGTTGACGATCCTTTTTTAATCTGTGCAGCATCTGCTAATAAAACAGAAGCAGGGGGAGTTTTAAGAATAAATGTATAACTTCGATCTTCGTATACAGATATTTCTACTGGAATAATTAAACCTGCTTGATCACCGGTTTTTGCATTATATTCTTTACAAAAGGCAGCAATGTTAACACCATGTTGACCTAAAGCTGGACCAACTGGTGGAGCAGGCGTAGCTTTACCAGCTGGTAAAGCCAATTTAATTAATGCTGTTATTTTTTTCGGCATAAATTATTGATAAATGTTTAATAAAAATATAAAGTGTCTTAAACTAGAAGACATTATTATTCGAGTTTCTAAAATTGAAAATATTTAATAAAACTTTTTACGCTTCTATCTGATAATATAAAAAACCTCTTACAAGAAGAGAAACGCGCCCTGAAGGACTTGAACCCTCGACATCTAATTTTGGAGACTAGCGTTCTACCAACTGAACTAAGGACGCACTATATATATATTATATATATAATTGTAAAAACCCGCAATGTTTTAATATTATTTCCATAAAAATAAAATTAATCAAAATATATGCTAAATGATGAATATAATGAAAAACCTATAAAGTCAGTAAAAAAATATTTGCCTCATAGTTTTTTAGCAGAAAGAATTATTTTAAGTAATCTTTTAGTAAATTCTGAAGCAATTGAAGTTACACTAAGAAAAATTAAAGTAGAAACTTTTTATTTTAAAAATCATCAAGAAATTTTTAAAGCAATTGTTTTTTTGTATAGAAATGAAATATCAATAGATATAGTTACATTAACTGAATTTTTACAAGATCAAGGTTTGTTAGATCAAATCGGCGGAAGAGAAATTCTAACAGGTTTAATTGATCAAGTTCCTAATTTAGTTCATTTAGAAGAATATTTACAATTAATGCAAGATAAATATCTGCGACGGTTTCTTATAAAACTTGGCTATAAAACTATGAATTCTGGATATGTTACAAATGTTCCAATTGAAAATATTTTTTTAGATTTAGAAAAACAACTCTTTAGTGTAACAAACGGCATTCAAAACCAAGAACTCTTAAGTAGTGCCGAATTATTTTCTAATGTTTTATACGAACTTAAAACCAAATCTTCCGATCCTACATTACCCGGGCTTTCTTCAGGATTTTATGACTTAGATTGTCTTACACAAGGATTTCAAAATTCTGATTTAATAATCGTTGCTGGTCGACCCTCAATGGGAAAGACAGCCTTTTGTATAAACGTTACACTTAACATAATTAAAAATTACAAATATCCTATTTTATTTTTTAGCTTAGAAATGTCGAAAGAACAACTAGTTTATCGAATATTAGCTAATGAACTAGAAATAAGTAATACAAGATTAAAAGTGGGGCATATATATGAAGACGATTGGGCACAAATAAATAATACTATTCAAACTCTATCTTCGTTACCACTTTTTATAGATGACACACCAAATATTTCAATCCAAGAGATTCGCGCGAAGATACAGAAAATAATTTTTGAGCAAAATCAAATAGGGTTAATTATTGTAGACTATTTACAATTAATGGAAACTTCGAAACCACAAGGTGATAATCGAGTTCAAGAATTATCACAGTTAACTCGCTCATTAAAAAGTATTGCAAGAGAATTTAAAGTTCCTTTAATTGCACTTTCACAATTGAGTCGAAATGTTGAAAGTCGCGTGAATAAACGCCCGATATTATCCGATCTTCGTGAAAGTGGATCAATTGAACAAGATGCAGATCTTGTTTTAATGTTATATAGAGATAGTTATTACAACCCAAAAGCAATAGACGTAGATTTAGCCGAATTAATTATAGCTAAACATAGAAATGGACCTATAGGAACCGTCCAGTTAAGTTTTGAAGCGAAATATACAAAATTTAAAAATTATAAAAACGCTAATTAAATTGCCCAGAACCAGATTCGAACTGGTGACACGAGGATCTTCAATCCACTGCTCTACCAACTGAGCTATCCGGGCTTGTCAGTATATAAAATATTATAATAAAATATAGGAAAAAAAACAATACATTTTATATTTTTAATTGCATATCTATTCGTAATCAAGTATAATAGAATTAGGGTATAGTCTTTGATATAATTTATTAAGCAATTTAATATGTCAGAATTGTAAGATAGCAGCATAAAATTGAATTTATAAATTAGTATTAAAGTTATACCTGATAAAAAATTTTTTATTTCAATTAGTTACTTATTACTATATTTTAATATAATATAAATAGTAGTATTATTAAACTATTTAGAAACAAATATTAATTGTTGTTTTTTTTAAAAGCTTATACAATTAATAGTATAGTCAATCTTACTATTTTTAATTTTTATTTAGAACAAAACGGAATTAGAAATGACAACTTCATTAGCAAATTTTATATCTAGTTTAGTAGCAGGTGGCCTTGTTGTTGCACTTATTGGGGTTGCCTTAATTATTATTAGTAAAAGTGATCGTGTTACACGTTCATAATTCATTAGTTTATCAATTATAGTTAATGTAAAGAAAATTTAATGTATGATAAATATTGGTTTTGATCTGAATATTATATTCAAATTTGAAGTAGTAGTGGTATACGGACATCGTAGAGTATAGAACTAAAATTTGCCAAAGATAAGAGGTTTTCTAACAATTATGTTACATATAATGCTGGCTTAACCGTTTATGAGTAACGTTTAAATTCGCTACATTTGTTTAGTTAAATTGTAATGATTAGCTTATTTTTATTTTTCACGAATTAGTAATACGTTTTATTATGAAGTTTACTTTCTAGTATTAGAAAATTTAAAAATAATAAAAAGGATGAGAATGAATAAATTATACTTTCTTGGTTTCAAACTTGTAAAAGATTTTTTTGAAAATTATGTTTAAAAAATATTCTGTATTTTCTGCTTTTTTATTTTTCTGTATATTTAACGTTTTTGTAAATAGCGCATCTGCTATTGATTTAGATGAAGCAACACGTACAGTTGCAGTAGATGGTTCTGGTAACACAACAGTATTAACTCCAGAACAAGTTAAACGAGGAAAACGTTTATTTAACGCAACTTGTGGGGCATGTCACGTTGGTGGTATTACTAAAACAAACCCAAACGTAGGTTTAGATCCTGAAGCTTTAAGTTTAGCTACACCTCGTCGTGATAACATTGCTGCTTTAGTTGATTACTTAAAAAATCCAGTAACTTATGATGGTTTAGACTCAATTGCAGAAGTTCACCCAAGTATTAGAAGTGCTGATATTTACCCTCGTATGAGATCAATTACAGATGATGATTTATATGCAATCGCTGGTCACATCATGTTACAACCGAAAATTGTTACAGAAAAATGGGGTGGTGGTAAAATTTACTACTAAAAATTATGTTTGAATTCGATTAAATATTATATCGAATTCAAATTTTAATTCAATTAAATTAATTGAATAATTCTAGTTGTCAAAATAAAATAAATAATGTTATGATGTCTAAAAATGTAAGAGGGTATTAAAGAAATCTATTAAGTTCAATAATTCGTTGATTAATTTTTTCTATAATAACCTAAGAATCTAAAAATTCAAATCCACAAAGCATGTAGCTCAGTGGATAGAGCATCAGATTCCGATTCTGAAAGTCG
>Ga0206682_10000225_pt1:20000-35000 | contig 59683 bp, 62 predicted proteins | sample M240m12015metaG_FD_155444 | JGI IMG/M metagenome (GOLD analysis project Ga0206682, IMG submission 155444) | Ammonia-oxidizing marine archaeal communities from Monterey Bay, California, United States - M2 40m 12015 | ecosystem: Environmental > Aquatic > Marine > Intertidal zone... | reverse complement strand
ATCTAACATTTGTTTAGCTGAGACAATATTTAATAAACCTAGTAAGATCTGAATAATAGGAATTTGAAAGGCTAAGCCTGTGCTATAAAAAAGAACCAAGATAAATTCAAAATATTGATCAAAAGACCAAAGTGGTTCGATAACTTCATCACTATAATTTAAGAAAAAGTTTAAAGCAGCAGGAATTAAAGCGTAATAAGAAAAAAATAAGCCTAACCCAAACAAAACTACAGAGCTTAAAAGCAAAGGTAGAATAATTTTCGTTTCTTTTTCTGTTAACCCTGGAAGTAAAAATAAAATAATTTGACCAATAGCAAAGGGACTACCCAAAAGTAATCCGGTATAAAATGAAATTTTTACTGTTGACACAAAATATTCACCAGGAGCTGCTTGGAAAAACTTCACATTACTGACTGGAAGTTGTAATATTTCCACTAAAAACTTAATTTCAATAAAAGCGGCACCAGTTAAAATAAGAATAATCCAGAATATATGAAAGCAACGTTGCCTTAATTCTTCTATATGTTCAGAAAAGGGTAATTCTAAAGTTAAAGTCTCGTTATTTTTAAAATTAAAATCCGAATTTGTTATCATAAGTTTTGATTTTAAAGTATTTCTGTTCAATATTATTTAATTATAATATAACATCCTGCTTATAAATCAAAGCTTATAGATAAGTTTTTTATTAGAAAAAGATTTTAGAAATATATCTAAAATCTTTCCCTAGTAATTTATGATAAGTAATTTACGGCTTCTAATCGAGCTGTAGCTTTTTTTAGTTCCGTTGAGGCATCTAATTTAGCTTTACTCGTTTCCGCTTCTTCTGCTGCTAATGTAGCTTGTTCTAATTCTCTAGTAACTTCACTTAATTCTAGACTAATAAGTTCTTCAACATCGTTTACTAGAACAGTAATACGATTCTGATCAATTTCAGCTAATCCACCACATAAAATAATGGGTGTCCATTTATCATCAAGTTTTATTCTTAATAAACCAGTGTCTAAAGCTGTAATTAATGAAGCATGACCATCTAATATACCAATTTGACCTGTTAAGCCTGGTAAAATTACTTCATCTGCTGTTGTAGAACAAATCACTCTATCCGGAGTTAGAACACGAATGTTCATAGACATATATAATACTCCTTATTTTAGAGTTTCTGCTTTTGCAATCGCCTCATCGATGTTACCTACAAGGTAGAAAGCTTGTTCAGGTAAATCATCTAATTCACCTTTTAATACCATCGTAAAACCTTTGATAGTATCTTCTAAACTTACATATTTACCAGGAGAACCTGTGAAAATTTCAGCTACGAAGAAAGGTTGTGATAAGAAACGTTCTACTTTACGTGCACGTGCTACTGTTAAACGATCTTCCTCAGATAATTCATCAATACCTAAAATTGCAATAATATCTTGTAATTCTTTGTAACGTTGTAAAGTTTCTTTTACATTTTCAGCAATTTCATAGTGAATTTCACTAACAATGCCTGGTTGTAACATTGTAGATGTTGAATCTAAAGGATCTACCGCAGGGTAAATACCTTTTGCAGCTAAATTACGTGATAATACTGTTGTAGCATCTAAATGCGCAAACGTTGTTGCCGGAGCCGGATCTGTTAAATCATCAGCTGGTACGTATACTGCTTGAATTGATGTAATTGAACCTTGAGTAGTTGATGTAATACGTTCTTGTAATGCACCCATTTCAGTTGCTAACGTTGGTTGGTAACCTACTGCTGAAGGCATACGACCTAATAATGCAGATACTTCAGAACCCGCTTGTGTGAAACGGAAAATATTATCGATAAATAATAAAACATCCTGTTTGTTTACATCACGGAAATATTCTGCCATAGTTAAAGCAGTTAAACCTACACGCATACGCGCTCCTGGAGGTTCATTCATTTGACCATAAACTAACGCTACTTTCGATTCTGTGAAATTCTTCTCGTTAATTACACCAGATTCTTTCATTTCCTCGTATAAATCGTTTCCTTCACGTGTACGTTCACCTACACCACCGAAAACTGATACACCACCGTGTGCTTTAGCAATATTATTAATTAATTCCATAATTAATACTGTTTTACCTACACCAGCACCACCGAATAAACCAATTTTACCACCACGACGGTATGGAGCTAATAAATCTACTACCTTAATACCAGTCTCAAAAATTGATGGTTTTGTTTCTAATTCAGTAAATGCAGGAGCATCGCGGTGAATTGGTAAAGTTTCTTCGTATGAAACATCACCTTGGTTATCTACAGGTTCACCAATTACGTTGAAAATTCGACCTAATGTTGTTGTACCCACAGGAACCGAAATCGGTGCTCCTAAGTCAACAGCTTCTGTACCACGTTTTAAACCATCTGTTGAACGCATTGATACAGCACGAACTTTGTTATCACCTAATAATTGTTGAACTTCAACAATAGTAGCTTCACCTTCACCAGTGTCGATACTAATTGCACTATAGATTGGTGGTAAATTTCCTTCAGAAAATTCGATATCTAATACGGGACCAATAATTTGAGTAACGAAACCTTTATTTATACTAGTGTTTACCATTTTTGCTTAACATATTTAAATATTTAAGAATAAATATACTTTCAGGATTTAACGTACTATTCAAAATAATAATAAACTTAAAATTTATTAACTATATAACATTGTACAACAAAATAGTTTGAATTCTTGAATTAAATATCACAAACATTTAAACAACCTATTATTAAATTACTTAAAAAATATTATGATTTCAAAAAATAGAAATAAATACTATAGTTGTCTTCATGTCAAAGTAAAAATACCGATAAAAATTTTTACTTTGACATGAAGACGATCAAGATAATTAAAATTGGAAATATAATTATTAATAATTTTTTAATTAATAAAAATTATCAGAAGCAAGACGCCCTGTTGTTTTTAACCAATTTTGAGCCTCAATATAGTTATTAGGAGCCAATTTAATAGCTTGTCGCCAATATTCTGCCGCTTTATCAAACAATCCTTTAGCAACTTCTAAATTTTGTTTTTTTGAAGCTTTTACGCCTTGATAATGATAAATTACAGCAATATTGTTTAATGCTTGCGGAAGATTTAAATTTAATTCTAATGCTTGATGATAATATTCTAATGCTTGTACATATTCCCCGTTACTTGAATAGATTAAACCGATATTATATAAAATATAACTTCGATCGTACGGGTCTTCTTCTAATTGTAATGCTTCATAGTAATTCTCCAGAGCTTCAGCGTATTCTCCTTCAGATTGAGCTGACATCCCATCTCGATAATAGAAAAAAGCTTGTTTTTCTTGTTTACTTGCTGGAAGAATTTTTAAAAGGATGTCAGCAACTATGGTAAATGTTTTATCAATAAAATTATCGTTTCGTTGACTACGACCCATTTGATATTCCTTACAGTAAAAATAAATAAATTAATATTAACAAATATTATAAAGTGAAAGTTATTATATTAAATTATTGTTTTTATTAAACTTAATATAATAACCTTGCATAGTTTAAATAGAATTTGATGCTACAAATGGTAATAAAGATAAAACTCTAGCTCTTTTAATAGCTTTTGCTAATTGTCGTTGTTGTTGTACTGTAACACCAGTTGCACGACGTGGAAGAATTTTTCCTTGTTCAGTGATAAATAATTTTAATAAATCAATATCTTTATAATCGATTTTTTGATTTAAGCCTATAGGTGATTGTCTTTGTTTTTGTGATAACATAATTTATTTAATTTCTTTATGTATAGTTGTTCGGTTACAATTTGGACAATATTTCTTTAACTCGATTCGTTCTGGAGTATTTCGTCTATTTTTCTGTGTTATATATCTTGAAACGCCCGCTGAACGTTTATTTTCTGTATTTGAACGACATGTTGTGCACTCTAAAGTGATTAAAATTCGAGCGCCTTTGTTTTTTGCCATATTAATTCCTAAAAAAGAATATATTTTTGTTAGTATTTTAATACTATATTTTGCCTAAAAATAATGATCTTATCAAGGTTTAAAATGTAAATAAACAAAAATATAATTTTTTAGAAAAAACTTAAAAATTTTCCTTAAATCTAGTATATTTCAACAATCTAAGCTATTATAATTGAGTAAATAACATTTTTAAATCAGAAAACTTAAAAACTTAAAAATATCTTTATGGCTAATAGTAAATCAGCATTAAAACGTATTCGAATTGCGAAAAGAAATCGTTTACAAAATAAATTTTATAAAAGCTCTGTACGTACATTAATTAAAATGTTTTTTAAACGTTTAGAAGAATATAAAATTTCTGGAGATCCAGCAGATAAAGTAAAAGCACAAATCATATTAAGTTCACTTTATAGTTTAATTGACAAGGGTTCTAAGAAGAAGATCTTCCATAAAAATACAGCAGCGCGTAAAAAATCACAGTTAGCATTAAAATTAAAAATGTGCTAGTAAAATATTCATACGTCTAGTTAAAACCTATAAATAAACTATACTTCTGTTAAGAAAATTTTTTAGAAGTTTTCTTAACATTTATTTAATTTTCAATAAAAAATAACATTCATTTTCATAAAACATAATGTAAATTTCTTTAATAACAACGCTTATGAAAAAAGACATGAATTATGTAACGGCACTTCCAGATTTTATCGAAATGCAACGAGTAAGTTTTTGTTGGTTTATATCTCAAGGACTAACTGATGAGCTTGCAAATTTCTCATCAGTATTAGATTTCAGTGGGAACATTGAATATATTTTCTTTGGGCAAGAATATAAATTAGTCAAACCAATATATAATGCCTCAAGTGCAAAACGTTATACCGCTAATTACGTAGCGCAACTAATAATGCCCATTGAAATGAGGAATAAACGAACAAATACAATTATGCGACAAGGTCGATTGCCTATCGCAAATTTACCGTTGATGACAACAACTGCAACGTTTATTATAAACGGGTGTGAAAGAATTATTGTAAGTCAAGTCATTAGAAGTCCTGGAGTTTATTTTGAAAAAAATAAAAAACAAAAAAGAAGAAAATTAAATAAATTAATTTTATCTAATGATTTTCATAAAGTTCGCCCTTTTACCCAAACATCTTTCGGTTTATTAAAAAGCCCAAATATTTCATCTTTATCTCCACTTATTAAAACACCCCATTTTAAACAACGATCTAGTGAAATTGAAAATTTTAAGATCACCTCAAATTTCATTACATTTTTTAAAATATATACTATTGCGTCAAAAACGTTTGCAACGAAATCAAAAATTCAACGAATTAAAAAATTCTTAAAATTAATAAATAAAGATAAAACGCAATTAGTTCTAAATAATGAAATTAAAGCTAACGAAACAGTACAAATTTTAACGTACTTTAATAAGCTTTTAAAATCCATTACTAAATACCAAATTTTACAAAGTCTTATTTATCAAAAAAAACTTAAATCTCAGCATACACAACTATTTACCAAGCAATACGAAAATTTAGAAACTCAAATATTATCCAAAAATAAAGTAAAGAAAATCGATTTTCTGCTGAATAAAAAAGCTTCTAAATGGGTAAAATTAGTTCAAATTTATAATAAAGAAATTTTAGAAGAATTTCTTCCGAATACTAGTATATTATCTAATCTTTATAAATCAGAAATTGAAGCTAAATGTTTAAATCTTTGGGTTCAAAAAATTCTTCAATATGATCGAATTATTGAAAATTATCAAGAAAAAACTCAAACTCTTTTAAATAATAGTGCTTTTTTAATTTTCCAGAATATGATTGAAAAATCCGAATATACGGAAAATTTACCTTTTTTAAAAATAAAACTGTACCAAGATGTACAAAAAGCACGATCAATCCTAAATATATTTGAAGAGAATAAAAATTTAAAATCGATTATTCATTTTCCTTTAATTAAAAAATATAAACGTAGTGATATCTTGAAAAATAAAGATTATTTTGAAAAGAATGATATTTATAAGGATAAATATGAGAAAAAAGACTTATATACAGCTACATTAATTCCGGAATATGGTTCATGGATTCGATTTGGGTTTTTACGAGACAAAAAAACAGATGTATATAAATATCCGATTACAAGTCGATTTGAAGATGATGTTGTTATCCAAATTGATAAAATAACGAAAAAACCTGTAATTCATCTCTTAAGAGAAATGGGATTAAAAGATTTAGAAATTTCTAAAAATTTAGAACATTCAGATTTCTTTTATTTTAATTCTCCATTTTTAACAACGTCCATAAATTCGAACAATCCATTACTTCGATTTAATATTGATGAATCTTATAAAAATATCTCAGAATTTTCGCGAATTTTTGATGAACGTTATTATAGACTTGGTCAAATTGGCCGTCACAAATTAAATCAAAAATTAAATTTAAAGATCTCACACCGACTTTCTACAATTACCTATGATGATCTTTTTGCAATTATTGATCAATTAATTACTTTATCAATTACAAAAACTGCAGGTGATGATATTGATCATTTAAAGAATCGCCGAGTTCGATCTGTTGGAGAACTTCTACAACAATTATTCAGGATTGGGTTCCAAAGATTATCACGGAAAATATTAAGTCAAGTTTATAAGGCTGAATCACCACTAATATTAAGTTCAAATGTCATATCGGCGACTGTTAAAGAATTCTTTGGATCGAGCCAATTATCACAATATATGGATCAAACAAATCCTTTAGCTTCTTTAACACACAAACGACGGATTAGTGGATTAGGTCCTGGAGGATTTGATCGTGATCGTATTAGTTTTACGGTTCGAGATATTCATCCAAGTCATTATGGTCGAATTTGTCCCATTGAAACTCCTGAGGGACAAAATGTTGGTTTAATTGCTTCTTTAACAACTTGTGCACGAATAAATGATTCAGGATTTTTAGAAACTCCATTCTGGCGCGTGATAAATGGTAAAGTTCTTAAAACAGGTAAACCTATATATTTAACAGCTGATATTGAAGATTTTTATAAAATTGCACCAGCTGATATTTCTACAAATCAAGACAATTATTTAACAACAAGTTCTATTCCTGTTCGTTATAAACAAGATTTTATAACAGTAAGTCCATCTGAAGTAGATTTTATTGCTATTTCAACAGTTCAAGTTGTTTCCGCGGCGGCATCTTTAATTCCATTTTTTGAACATGATGATGCAAATAGGGCTTTAATGGGCTCAAATATGCAAAGACAATCCGTGCCTTTATTAATACCACAACGACCTATTGTAGGAACAGGTTTAGAAAATCAAATTGGTGCGGACTCAGGTCTTACAATCAACGCAATCAAATCTGGCACGGTAGATTTTGTAAGTTCTAAAAAAATTATTATACATGAAAAATCCGGCCGTAAATCTGAATATCGCTTACAAAAATATCAACGATCAAATCAAGAAACTTGTATTAATCAACGACCTATTGTATGGAAAGGGGAAAAAGTTGAGTCGGGTCAAGTTTTAGCAGATGGTCCCAGTATTAGTGGAGGTGAATTAGCTTTAGGACAAAATGTAACAGTCGCTTATATGCCATGGCAAGGTTACAATTTTGAGGATGCAATTTTAATTAATGAAAGATTAGTTTACGATGATGTTTTTACCTCAATTCATATTGAACGATATGAAATTGAAATTGGTTTAACCAATGATGGGCGTGAACAGACAACAAAACATATACCGAATATTAATCCAGCAGAAGTTCAATATTTGAATGAAGATGGAATTATCTCGATCGGGACGTTTGTAAAACCAGGTGACATTTTAGTTGGAAAAGTAACACCCAAAGACGACTCTGAACAATTACCAGAAGCAAAACTTCTTAGAGCAATCTTTGGCGCAAAAGCCAAAGGCGTTCGTGATAGTTCTTTTAGGATGCCGAGTGGAGAATACGGACGTGTTATTCGAACTATTATATTCCGACGTAAAAATAAATTAGCGTATGAATTCGAAAAAATACAAGTTTTTATTGCTCAAATTCGAAAAATACAAGTTGGAGATAAAATAGCTGGTCGACATGGAAATAAAGGAATTATTTCACGTATATTACCTCGACAAGATATGCCATTTTTACCTGATGGAACACCGGTTGATATTATCCTAAATCCTTTAGGAGTTCCGTCCCGAATGAATGTTGGTCAACTTTACGAATGTCTACTAGGACTTGCAGGTCAAAAATTAAATCGTCGTTTCAAAATATTACCGTTCGATGAACTTTATGGCCAAGAAGTTTCAAGAATTTTAATTAATAAGAAATTACGTGAAGCTTCAGTAGAAAACAATGAAGCTTGGTTATTTAATCCCTATTCTCCAGGAAAAGTTGTTTTAATTGATGGACGAACTGGTAAAGCATTCGAGAATCCAATTACCGTTGGAAATGCTTATATGTTAAAACTTATTCACTTAGTTGATGACAAAATGCATGCTCGTGCAACTGGCCCTTATTCTTTAGTAACTCAACAACCCTTAGGGGGTAAAGCTCAACATGGTGGACAACGATTTGGTGAAATGGAAGTTTGGGCCTTAGAAGGCTTCGGTGCAGCATATACATTAAAGGAACTTTTAACAATCAAATCTGATGATATGCAAGGTCGAAATGATACTTTAAATGCAATTGTTAAAGGTCAACCAATCCCAACTTCGGGAATTCCGGAATCGTTCAAAGTTTTATTACAAGAATTACGCTCAATTGGATTAGATATTAGTACATATCGATTAGAAAACTTTAGTTCGAATAAAACATGTGAACTGGAAGTTAATTTAATGGAAACATATGATCCAATGACAAAAACATTTCCACCAGCATCAAATATAAATAATATTTTATTCTAATATAAAAATGGTACGATTTGAAAAAGAATTTGATTATATTAAAATCAAATTAGCTTCTCCAACTCGAATAAAACAATGGGGTCAACGAATATTACCAAATGGACAAATTATTGGTGAAGTTCAAAAATCAGAAACGATCAATTACCGAACTTTTAAACCGGAAATGGATGGTTTATTTTGTGAACGGATTTTTGGCCCAAATAAAAATTTAGAATGTGCATGTGGTAAATATAAACGTGTTAGATATGAAGGTTTAATTTGTGATCGATGTGGAGTTGAATTAACCGAATCACGTGTTCGTCGACATAGAATGGGACATATTAATTTAGTTTATCCCGTTACACACATTTGGTATGTTAATAGTCGACCAAATTATATGGCTTTGTTGCTTGAAGTAGAGCAGTGTGAAAAAAAAATTGATACTGGAATTCCACTTCAAGAAAAAGAAAGTGATAAAAAACCAAAAGCTTTGAAATCTGGGCAAATAAATGCTATGGATGAACGAATTCAACGAATAAAATTGGCTTCTTTAGCCTATTTTATTGCTGATGATGAAATAAGCTTTTATGGGTTGCACTGGGACTTTCAACTTTATCGACGTAGTCGGAGGCTAGGGTTCACAGGTTATCCTAGAAAACCAGAACCGAAACCTAAAAAATTATTAACGCAATACAATACCCCAAAATATTTAGTTCGCACAACACCGAATTATTTAATTGGTACGGTTATTATTAAAAAAGAACTAGAAAAGCTAAATTTAAATTATGAAATAAATGATACAAGAAGCTTTATTAATTATTGTAGCCGTGTCTTAATTAAAGAACAACCATTTTATCAAAGTTCACAATGGTATCGAAAATGGGAACAGCATCGAATATATAAATTACGAGATCAAGCCATTAAACGAATTCGCATTTTAGAAAATTTATTAGCAACAGGTTCTAACCCTGCTTGGATGATTTTGTCAATCTTACCAGTTTTACCACCGGCATTACGACCAATGATTCAATTAGAAGGGGGACGATTTGCAACTTCTGATCTGAATGAATTATATCGACGAATTATTACTCGGAATAATCGATTATTACGTTTATTAGAAATTGATGCACCACAATTGATTATTCGAAATGAAAAGCGAATGCTACAAGAAGCCGTCGATACTTTAATTGATAATGGAAAACGCGGAAAAGTAGCGTTAAGTGCAAATAATCGACCTTTAAAATCTTTATCAGATATTATCAAAGGAAAACATGGGAGATTCCGACAAAATTTATTAGGAAAACGGGTAGATTACTCAGGTCGTTCTGTTATTGTTGTTGGACCAAGTTTAAAATTAAACCAATGTGGTTTACCTTATGAAATGGCTACAGAATTATTTCAACCATTTATTATTAGGGAACTAATTAATCAAGGTTTAGCAAGTAATATGAAAGTTGCTAAAAATTTAATTCAGCAAAATGAACCATTAATTGATCCAGTTTTAGAAGAAGTTTTAGCTAACCATCCTATATTTTTAAATCGGGCACCAACTTTACACAGATTAGGAATTCAAGCATTTGAACCAATCTTAGTGCAAGGTCGTGCTATTAAATTACACCCATTAGTTTGTTCCGCTTTCAATGCCGATTTTGATGGAGATCAAATGGCTGTACATATTCCTTTATCTGTCGAAGCTCAAGCAGAATGTTACATGCTAATGTTAGCACCATATAATTTTTTATCTCCTGCGAATGGAGAACCCATTATTATGCCAAGTCAAGATATGGTTTTAGGTTGTTATTATTTAACAGTTAATAATATTAAGAATTTGTTAGGATCAAGCCATTATTTTGCAAATTTAGAAGATGTAATTTTGGCCTACAATCAGGAACAAATTGAATTGCATTCATCTATTTGGGTTCGATATAACAAAAAATTACACCAGCCATCAAATATGAGTAAAAAAATTGTTTTAAATGACGGAACGTATATTGAGTTTTATGAGAATTTACAAATTCGTAAAGATAAAGCCGATAACGTGATAGTTAAATATTTGCAAACAACGACAGGACGTGTAATTTTTAATTATACAATTCAAAAAACGTTAAATCTATTATAACTAATATTTTAACATGAGAAATTGTGTTATCTAAAATGAATGACAGATAAAATTTTATGAAAGATTATACTTATCAAAACACTTTAGTTAGTAAAAAACAATTAAAACAAGTATTATCGTGGAGTTTTACAAAATATGGTTCGATCAAAGCTTGTTTTCTAGCCGACGAATTAAAATATCTAGGTTTCAAATATGCTACTCAAGCTGGTATATCGATAAGTATAGAAGATTTGCGTGTTCCATATGTAAAAAGTTCCATGTTGCAAGATGCTAATCAAGAAATTTTAAATACAGAGAAAATTTGCCTAAAAGGGAAGATTACAGATGTAGAAAGATTTCAAAAGATTATTGATACTTGGAATATTACTAGTGAATTATTAAAAGATGAAGTTGTTTCCTATTTTAAAAAATATGACCCCTTAAATTCAGTATATATAATGGCCTTTTCGGGGGCTCGTGGTAATTTATCACAAGTACGTCAATTAGTTGGTATGCGAGGATTAATGTCAGATCCGAGTGGTGAGATTATGAATTTACCAATTAAGAAAAATTTTCGTGAAGGTTTGACAATTACTGATTATTTAATGTCTGGTTATGGTGCCCGAAAAGGTATTGTTGATACAGCCTTAAAAACGGCCAATTCAGGTTATTTAACAAGACGATTAATTGATGTTGCACAAGATATTATTATTAGAGAAAAAGATTGTTTAACTAATCATTCTTTTCTTTTCATCAATTTTAAAAATGAAAAACAAGCTACTCAATCATTTTATGAAAAAATACTAGGACGTTTATTAAATAAACCTGTTTATGATCCAAAAACAAATGAGTTAATTGCTGAAATTAATACTCAGATTACACCTAATTTAATTCGAACATTTAAGCAGCGAAATATTGAAAATTGTTACATAAGATCGCCATTAACTTGTTCATTATATCGTTCTATTTGTCAAAAATGTTATGGTTGGGATTTAGCCTGTGAAAATTTAGTGGATATGGGTGAAGCCGTTGGTATTATTGCAGGCCAATCAATTGGTGAACCTGGTACTCAATTAACAATGCGAACGTTTCATACAGGAGGTATTTTTACATCAGAAGCAAATCAACAGTTAATTAGTCCTGTTAATGGAACCGTTCAATTTTCAGAAGTTTTAAAAACATCCACTCTTAGAACTAATCGTGGTGAAAATGTATTAATAACTGAAAGTTCAGGATCTTTATCGATTATCCCAGAAGATAAGGAAAACACAGTTATACAACTGGAGTTACCACGAAATACCATTTTGTTTATTAATAATAATCAATTTGTAAAACAAGATATTATAATTGGTCAACTAGCTGGAAGTATTAAACAAACTCGTACTGAAACAAAACATATCTTAAGTGACTCGTCTGGTGAAATTTTTATGCCTAGACTAAAGAGTAAAATAAATTCTACAACGCAAAATAAACTATTATGGATTTTATCGGGTCAAGTATATCAAGCTCCTTTAAATTCATATTTAAATTTTTATCAAGATTATAAAATTAATAAAAATAGCTTTATTTTCCGAAGTAAATTTGTTAATGAATACCCAGGTATTATTACAAAACTTTCTAGTAATGATAATTTATTTGAACAATTTATTGAAATTAAGAGTACTCTCAATGGATTTACAAATTCTAAGGTTCAAAAACTTTCAGGATCCAAAAATTCAAATGATTATTTATTACATCTGACGAATAATTCTTATCTATTAAGTCTACAAAATAGAAATTTTGAACTTTATATGTGTGAAGGAATCCAAAATTCTTTTGCAACATTAATTACTAATCAATTCACATCCGCAATTGGAGGAACACCATATTTTAATAGAAAAGCAAATAGGAAAAAAGCTGCCTATCTAAATGATAGTGTCTATTTTTTAACAGATATGGGAAAGCGAGAATATCGAACAATTGTTTGGTTACCCGAAGAAACTCATACATTAAATTGTGATAATAGTTTATTATTAATTGAACCTGATAGTTTTATTTCTGAAAATTTTGAAATTATACCTAATGTTTATTCACAGACTTCAGGTGTTGTTAAGGTTATTGAAAAAAATAATATTATTCAAGAAATCTTTTTAAAACCAGGTGTAGTTTATACGGGTAATGATTTAAAAAATTTAGATAACCAAGTTTTCTATCCAGGTGAATTAATTTTAAACACTATAAAAATTGATCAACTTTCATTATGTGAAGTGATTAAAGTTGGTTTATATTCACAATTATTAATTCGTCCGTTGGAAATCTACGAAGTACCACTTCCAAAACCGGTAAATCAGATTTTAAGTTTAGAAGATGATTCAAACGCCTTTTTCTCATTTAATAATAATATTCATTATTTATATGATTCGGGTAAAAAAATAAAAAATGCTAATCAGTTAAATGTTGTAAAAAACACATTGAATTTTAAATTAAATGATTCATTCAAGAAAACTGAAAATATACATATAAGTATTCATTTAGATCAGAAAAAAGCTCGTCTAAACTTTACCTTATCAGAAAAAATATATTTAATAGATTATTTACCACCTCATTTAAAATATACAGATATTCAATCTTGTCTACTTGTTGAACCAAATCAATTTATAAATTCTCATACCATTTTAGGGTATTTAGAAATTGTAAGTCCAAAATCGTTAGAATTAGTAAAATTCAAATCAAAACAAAAACAAAGTAAACAAGTTTTTTTAATTTCAAATAACGATTGCACGGTTATACAAAAAGAGAAAATTCAAAATAAAACAACAAATGAATTTTTAATTGATGGTGTTAATATTAACCAAACTGGAAAAATTATTATACAAAATGAGAAATTCGTAACAATTCAAAAAGGTAGACCATACTTTTTCCCAAATTGTAAAAACGAAGATTTTGTTAACGATGTTGATTTAAAATATCGATTAGTTCCACAAAAAATGAAACTATTAAATTCGGTTTTGAATAATTACAAAAATACTCATATCAACTATTCAGACATTACAAATAAAACACTCCCATATTTCTCATACTCTGAATCTTGTAAGAAAATTGAGTTTCCAAGAATGTTATTGAAAAAACGAGGTAAGTATTATACATCAGGAATACCGATTTTTGTTAGAGAATTTTTAATTAAGAAAAAAAATACAGATGCAACAAAATTATCTAAGTTAAATAAACGCCCTTGGTACGGATATTTGGATCATAAAGATAAAATTTATAAAACAAAACGCCGCGAAATTTTACCACATATTGAACGTGTTCGTTTAGATAATGTCTTTATGCTATTTTTAAAGAGTTCAGAATTAATTGATCATCCATTTAAAGCTGATTTGGATAATCGTCTAGAGTTAGCGTCTGTTGCTTTATTAGAACATCCATTCCGAACTATTGGAATTCACTCAATAACTGAAGATTATTTTGAACAAGAAGTAAATAGTGTTTTTTGTAAGAATGGGGAATTTGTAAAAGATGGTCAAACGATTGGTTTATTAAACTTTGAAAAAGAAATTACAGGAGACATTGTTCAAGGTTTACCACGAATTGAAGAATTATTGGAAGCTAGAAAAAAGAAACGAGTAAGCAAACATACACCAAAAAATCAAAAAAAAGGGTTATTAATTCGTAAAACAACCATTGATCCAAGTTTCGAATTTCGAAAAATGGGAACAACAATAAAAGATAGCGAAAAAATTAATCCACATAGTTTACTGAAAATTTATTTCTATTATTATGTGAAAGCTAAACAAATGATATGTCATAATAATTCTAAAATACTTTTATGTCGTTTAGCTGATAATTATGAAGCTAGCTATCGTAGTTTTAAAAAAATCCAAGCATTAATTTTAAACTCGGTACAGTCTGTTTATCAATCACAAGGTGTAACAATTGCTGATAAACATTTAGAAGTTATCATTAAACAAATGACAACAAAAGTATTGATTACTCATGAAGGTGAAACACCATTGTTACCGCGTGAAGTAATTGATTTATATCATATTAAATATATTAATGAGGTCGTAAAGACTCAAAACAAACAAATAGCTTGCTA
>Ga0206682_10000225_pt1:0-15000 | contig 59683 bp, 62 predicted proteins | sample M240m12015metaG_FD_155444 | JGI IMG/M metagenome (GOLD analysis project Ga0206682, IMG submission 155444) | Ammonia-oxidizing marine archaeal communities from Monterey Bay, California, United States - M2 40m 12015 | ecosystem: Environmental > Aquatic > Marine > Intertidal zone | place... | reverse complement strand
ACCTCAAAAATTGGTGAAGAACAGATTTTTTACTTTTTACAGCGAGGCATTTCACTAGAAAAAGCTGTTAGTTTAATTATTAGTGGATTTTGCAACGAAGTTTTTACAGAATTACCTATGGAATTTTCAGTTGAAGCAGATCGATTATTAAGTTTGAAGTTAGAAGGAAGTATTGGATAATGAATATAAAAACACCTATTTTAGAAATACAAAATTTACAAGCAGCGATTAATGAAAGTGAAATTTTAAAAAAATTAGATTTGACTATAAATAAAGGTGAAATCCATGCAATCATGGGTACAAATGGATCAGGAAAGAGTACTTTATCCAAAGTTCTTGCAGGGCACCCAGCTTATGATGTCACTGGTGGCGAAATTTTATATGAAGGCAAAAGTATCTTAACACTTGAGCCTGAAGAACGTTCACATTTAGGAATTTTTCTCGCATTTCAGTACCCTATTGAAATTCCTGGTGTTAGTAATGAAGATTTTCTATATTTAGCATATAGTTCAAAGCTAAAAACAGAGGGCAAAGAGGAAATTAGCCCAATTGAATTTTTAAGTGTCATAAGTGAAAAATTAAAAATTGTAGAAATGTCTCCAACTTTTTTAAGTCGAAATGTTAATGAAGGGTTTTCTGGTGGCGAGAAAAAACGAAATGAAATTTTGCAAATGCTATTATTAGATTCAAAATTATCAATCCTAGATGAAACAGATTCAGGTTTAGATATTGATGCTTTACGAATTATTTCGAAAGGGATAGGTAGTTTTATGAATGAAGATAAAGCAATTATTCTGATAACTCATTATCAAAGATTATTAGATTATGTGAAACCTGATTTTATTCACGTAATGCAAGATGGAAAAATTATTAAAACAGGAACGGCCGAATTAGCGAAAGAATTAGAACAAAAAGGTTACGAATGGTTAAAAAGTGATATCTAATATTTTAAAGAGCTTTTATGTAAAAAAATACTTATTTTAGATTAGAAAAGATTATAATATTTATTGTTCCTGTATATTTTTTAATATTGGGTAATTTACTAAATTAGTTAAATTATATGTACCCAGATAATTTTTATTCAAGTACGTTTACACTATTAGCGGAAGCAGAAGTTGGAAAACACTTTTATTGGGATATTGCAGGCTTTCTAGTACACGGCCAAGTATTGGTTGTGATGTGGTTTGTTTTTACTATCTTATTAATTTTTTCACTTTTAGGTACGCAAAATACTGAGCGAATTCCACACGGTTGGCAAAACTTTATGGAAGCGACAGTTGATTACGTAGCTGGAATTGCAAAAGATCAATTAGGTGAAAGTTTTTATAAAGAATGGATACCATTTATTGGTACTTTATTCTTATTTATTTTTGGATGTAACTGGGCAGGTGCAATTGTCCCTTGGAAGTTAATTAAGCTTCCAGAAGGAGAGTTTGCAGCACCAACTAATGATATTAATACTACAGTAGCATTAGCATTATTAACATCACTTGCATATTTCTATGCAGGTTTAAGCAAAAAAGGGTTAGGATATTTCAAACGTTATATCGAACCAATTCCACTTCTTCTACCAATCAACATTTTAGAAGATTTTACAAAACCGTTATCATTAAGCTTCCGATTATTCGGGAATGTTCTTGCTGATGAGTTAACGATTTCTGTATTGACCTCTCTAGTTCCATTGGTAATTCCATTACCAATTATGATGCTAGGTATTTTCGCAGGTTCAGTACAAGCATTAATTTTCTCAACATTAGCTGCTGCTTATATTACAGAGGCTCTTGAGTAAATTATTATTAAACTAGATTTTCTTAAAATAACATTACAAATATTAATTTTACATTTATTAATTAAGGTTTATTATGGATAGTATTATTTCTGCTGCTTCTGTTATAGCTGCTGGTTTAGCTATTGGTTTAGCTGCGATTGGTCCTGGTATTGGTCAAGGTAATGCCGCTGGTCAAGCTGTTGAAGGTATCGCTCGTCAACCTGAAGCTGAAAACAAAATTCGTGGTACTTTATTATTAAGTTTAGCGTTCATGGAAGCGTTAACTATCTACGGTCTAGTAGTAGCATTAGCATTATTATTTGCTAACCCATTTAACAGTTAATTAAACTTTAACTCATAAAATGGATAGATATAATTGAAAATTTTTTCGATTATATCTATTTTAAACTTTTGTAAAACATAACATATATATTTTATATGCTTAATTTTTCAATATTAATTTCAAATTCAGAAGTTACTGGACCAGGTGGGTTATTCGATATCAACGCAACTTTACCATTAGTAGCCATTCAATTTTTATTATTGATGGTATTTCTGAATACTGTATTGTATAGCCCTTTATTAGAGGTTATCGCAGAGCGTAACGAATATATTTTAAATAATCTTGCTAAGGCTTCTGAAATTTTAGCACAAGCAAATGAATTGACTGCTCAATACGAACAAGAATTGAATAGCGTACGCAAAGAAGCACAATTAGAGATTACGAACTCACAAAAAATTCACAAAGAAATTTTAGAAATTGAACTAAATATTTCACAAAAATACATTGATAACTTATTAGATACTATTACAGCAGATCTACTTGACAAGAAAAACACTGCTCTAAATAATTTAGATGCAATTGTTACATCATTGTCTGCAGAAATTGAAACTAGATTATCAATTTAAATTTTTTGTTAAACGTAATTTCCTTTTTTATAAGCAAATAGTTTAAATAAAAACTCTAAAACATGGAAAATTTTGATCAAATTTTTACATTACTTGCCGAAAACGAAGGTATTACTTTAAATCTTGATATCCTAGAAACAGGCGTAATTAACATTATTGCTTTAATCGGTATTCTAGTTTATGTCGGTCGTGATTTTTTAGGATCTTCATTAGAAGCACGTAAAAGTGATATTGTAACAGGCGTTCAAGACGCAGAAGAACGGTTAAATGAGGCAAATAAACGTTTAACTGAAGCTCAAAAACAATTAACTCAAGCTAATGTAGTCATTACCGAAATTAAGACTGAAACAGTAGCAACGAAGAAACTTTTACTTCAGGCAGATGCTAATCAATCTAAAAAAGATTTAACTACTCGTTTTAGTAGAGCTTTAGCAACTTTCCGTACAAAGGAAAGACAAATATTTTTAGAAGTTAAACAACAGATAATTACATTAGTCTTAAAAGGTACGGCTACTCGAGCTCAACAAGCTTTTGGACAAAAAGAACGTGCAACTGTCTTAATTAACGAGACTATTACTAAACTAGAAGGAGATTTGTTATGAGCACCAATCCTTTAGAAGCAAAAATTGCAGCTCCTTATGCACGTGCATTATATGACTTCTCTGTTGAACAAAATATAATGCATCAGATTACTGCGGATTTCCAAAATTTAGAAAGTTTTTTACAAACAGCGGAAGATTTAACACAATATTTAAATAATCCTCTTGTTAGTACTGACAAAAAACGTGAAATTTTAGAAAGAACTTTAAAATCTGAACTAAATGCACAAACGTTTAAATTTTTACTTGTTTTAGTAGACCGTGATCGAATTAACTTATTAGAAGCAGTTATTGATAGCTACTTACAATTAGTTTACCGTTTAGCTTCAATTAAAATGGTTGAAGTGTCAACTGCTTTTGCGTTTACTAACAAACAAAAAAATCTGTTAATTAAAAAACTTAAAGAATTAACGAATGCTAGAGAAATTAGATTAGTAATTACTGTAGATTCAAGTTTAATCGGTGGTTTTTTAATAAAAACAAATTCAAGAGTAATTGATTTTACTATTAAAAATCAGTTACAAAAATTAGCGAGTCATTTAGATAGTGTTTTAGAACTTTAAAAACAACTAAAATCTTTTATTAACTTTTTATCCTAAAAATAATACAATGATAAATATTCGTCCAGACGAAATAAGTAGTATTATCCGCGAACAAATTGAAAAGTACGACCAAGATGTTAAAGTAGACAACATTGGTACGGTTTTACAAGTAGGTGACGGTATCGCTCGTGTATATGGGCTTGATCAAGTAATGAGTGGAGAATTATTAGAATTTGAAGATAAGACAATTGGTATTGCTCTTAACTTAGAAAACGATAACGTTGGTGTCGTTTTAATGGGTACTGGTCGTCAAATTTTAGAAGGTGGTACTGTTAAAGCCACTGGAGAAATTGCTCAAATTCCTGTAGGTGATAATTTCTTAGGTCGTGTAGTAAATCCTTTAGCAACTCCTATTGATGGTAAAGGTGATATTGAACCGTCTGATACTCGGTTATTAGAAGCAATGGCACCAGGTATTATTAGTCGTAAATCAGTATGTGAACCATTACAAACTGGTATTACTTCTATTGATGCAATGATTCCAATTGGCCGAGGTCAACGAGAATTAATTATTGGAGATCGTCAAACAGGAAAAACTTCTATTGCAGTTGATACGATTATTAATCAAAAAACAGAATCTGTTGTTTGTGTATACATCGGTATTGGACAAAAAGCTTCAACAGTTGCACAAGTAGTAAATGTATTAGAAGAAAAAGGAGCAATGACTTACACAATTATTGTGTCAGCAAGTGCAAACGATCCTGCAACATTACAATACATTGCTCCATATGCTGGTGCTGCATTAGCAGAATACTTTATGTATGAAGGCAAAGCTACTTTAGTAATCTATGATGATTTAACTAAACAAGCAATGGCTTACCGTCAAATGTCTTTATTATTACGTCGTCCTCCAGGACGTGAAGCGTACCCTGGTGATGTATTCTACTTACACTCACGTTTGTTAGAACGTGCAGCGAAATTAAGTGATGAATTAGGTGGTGGTAGTATGACTGCTCTACCAATCATTGAAACGCAAGCAAGTGATGTATCTGCATATATTCCAACTAATGTAATTTCAATTACAGATGGTCAAATCTTCTTATCGAACGATTTATTTAATTCAGGTATTCGTCCTGCAATTAACGTAGGTATTTCAGTATCACGTGTAGGATCTGCTGCTCAAACAAAAGCAATGAAAAAAGTTGCAGGTAAGTTAAAATTAGAATTAGCTCAATTCGCTGAATTAGAAGCTTTCTCTCAATTTGCTTCAGATCTAGACGAAGCTACTCAAAAACAATTAGCTCGTGGTACACGATTACGTGAAGTTTTAAAACAACCACAAAATTCTCCTTTATCTGTTGCTCAACAAGTAGCATTAATTTATACAGGTATTAATGGATTCTTAGATGATTTACCAGTAGCAAGTATTAAAACTTACTGTGCTGCATTATTATCTTACTTAGGTACTTCAAGTTCTAACTATATTAGTATTGTTACAGAGACAAATCAATTCACAGATGATGCTGAAACGGCATTAAAAGAAGCGATTGAAGCATCTAAAACTACTTTTAAAAACACTTTATAGTAGTTTAAAATTTAGTTAAATCTATTTTTAAATAGATTTAACTAAATAACTACAATTTATTTAAATAATTTTTGTTATCTTCACTTATAATAATAATGTAGCTAGCTATTTTTTATAGTTTAGTTGTAAGAAAGTCAAAAACCATTATTTATATTAAGGAATGAATTACTATGGCATTACCATGGTATCGTGTTCATACTGTTGTTTTAAATGATCCAGGTCGATTAATTGCTGTACACTTAATGCACACAGCATTAGTAGCAGGTTGGGCTGGTTCAATGGCATTATATGAACTTGCAGTATTTGATCCTTCAGATCCAGTATTAAACCCAATGTGGCGTCAAGGTATGTTTGTAATGCCTTTCATGACACGTTTAGGTATTACAGATTCTTGGGGTGGTTGGAGTATTACCGGTGAAAGCGTTTCAAATCCAGGTATTTGGAGTTTTGAAGGTGTTGCTTTATCACATATTATTTTATCTGGTATGTGTTTCTTAGCAGCTATCTGGCACTGGGTTTACTGGGATTTAGAATTATTCCGTGATCCACGAACAGGTGAACCAGCATTAGATTTACCAAAAATCTTTGGTATTCACTTATTCTTATCTGGTTTATTATGTTTTGGGTTTGGTGCATTCCACGTTACAGGTTTATTCGGACCTGGTATTTGGGTTTCAGACGCATATGGTATTGCAGGTAAAGTTCAACCGGTAGCACCATCTTGGGGTGCTGATGGATTTAACCCATTTAACCCAGGTGGTATTGCAGCACATCACATTGCAGCAGGTATCTTTGGTATCTTTGCTGGTATTTTCCACTTAACAGTACGTCCTCCTCAACGTTTATACAGAGCGTTAAGAATGGGTAACATTGAGACTGTATTATCTAGTAGTATCTCTGCTGTATTCTTCGCAGCGTTTATTACTTCAGGTACTATGTGGTACGGTGCAGCGGCAACTCCAATTGAATTATTTGGTCCAACTCGTTACCAATGGGATAGCGGTTACTTCCAACAAGAAATTGAGCGTCAAGTTGAAACATACATCAGCGAAGGTTCATCAGAAAGTCAAGCGTGGTCTCGTATTCCTGATAAACTTGCTTTTTACGATTACATTGGAAACAATCCAGCAAAAGGTGGTCTATTCCGAGCTGGTGCAATGGATAAAGGTGATGGTATTGCTGAAGCTTGGTTAGGTCATCCAATTTTCCGTGATAAAGAAGGTCGTGAATTAACAGTTAGAAGAATGCCAGCTTTCTTCGAAACATTCCCAGTTATTTTAGTAGATAAAGATGGTATTATCCGTGCTGATATTCCATTCCGTCGTGCTGAATCAAAATATAGTATTGAGCAAGTTGGTGTAACTGTAGATTTCTATGGTGGTAAATTAAATGGTCAAACATTTAAAGATGCTGCAACTGTTAAGAAGTTTGCACGTAAAGCACAATTAGGTGAAGTTTTTGAATTTGATAGAACAAGTTTAGAATCAGATGGTGTATTCCGTAGTAGCCCTCGTGGTTGGTACACATTTGGTCACGCTAATTTCGCATTATTATTCTTCTTTGGTCATTTATGGCATGGTGGTCGTACTATTTTCCGTGATGTATTCACAGGTATTGGTGCGGAAGTTACTGAACAAGTAGAATTTGGTGCATTCCAAAAGCTTGGTGACAGATCTACAAAAAAACAAGGTGCAGTTTAACTTAAACCCTTTGTTTTTTTAATGTATTAAAATTAAACAGGATTAAACAATGGAAGCCTTAGTTTATACATTTTTACTTATTGGGACTTTAATGGTAATTTTCTTTGCTGTATTCTTCCGAGAATCACCAAGAATTATCAAATAATAAATAATAAAACCACTTTTGTGGTTTTATTATTTTAATCTTCATGTTCTTCAAATGGATCACGCAAATTTTTTGATGCCGGTCCAAAAGCGGTATAAATTGAATATGCTGTAATACCTAAAAGTAAGCTTGATACAAAAATTACAATAATAGTTGCTGTTTCCATGTTATATCATTATCTAAATTAACGTTTTAGTATTATATAACATGTAATACAAAAATTAATTTATTAAAAATATAAAATATTTTTATGGCATTAAGAACAAGATTAGGTGAAATTTTACGCCCATTAAACGCTGAATATGGTAAAGTTGCTCCTGGTTGGGGTACAACCCCTATCATGGGTGTAGTTATGGTAGCATTCTTAGTATTTTTATTAATTATTCTACAAATCTACAATTCATCTTTAATTATTGAAAATGTTGATGTTGATTGGGCAAATGGTATTTAATATACATTAAAAATAGATAATTTAAAAGGTGTTCTATCCTTTTAAATTATAAAAATTCAAATTAATTTTAGAATAAGTATGGATATTATAAGTCTAGGTTGGGCAGGAGTAATGACAATGTTTACATTTTCATTAACTTTAGTAGTTTGGGCCAGAAATGGTTTCTAATGTTTTAAACATTGTAAAAATTTAAGAATTTAAAAATTATGGAATTAGTTTTAAAAATTTTCCCATATGCAAATGCTGAAATTGTTACCGCAGCTGTAACTTGTTTCTTTATGACATTATTGGGACTTTCATTAGGCTTTGCATTATTAAAAGTTCAAGGTGAATAATAAATCTCTAATAATAATATTTTAAATATTATTATTAGGTTCAAAGATAAGAGTTTAGACATTATTTACACTCGTAATGATCTCAAAAATATTTGATATTTAACTTTTGATCGTGAAATCTTATTTTAATTATTTGGTTTACGGGACTGACGAGACTCGAACTCGCAACTTCCGCCGTGACAGGGCGGTGCTCTAACCAATTGAACTACAATCCCTTATTATTTAATGTGCTTCGATTATAAGCCTATTAGTTTGCTAATGTCAACTATTTTCTAGTTTAAACTATTAAGGAGAAACAGGGATTCGAACCCTGGGTACAGAAACTGTACGATAGATTAGCAATCTATTGCTTTCGACCACTCAGCCATTTCTCCTAAACCTATAGCGATATTTTTTGTAGATGGCTCTGGTGGGATTTGAACCTACGACCTTGGGCTTATGAGTCCCCTGCTCTAACCACTGAGCTACAGAGCCTTAAACTACGTTTATATATTATTATTGTAACATGTGATACTACTTTATCACACTATCTTTAAGACATTTTAAAAATTAAAAATTCTATTTATAATAATAAATATATACTTACTGTTATTTTAAAATAATATGAATAATTTTTGGAATAATATCTTTCGTTATCCACGCTTTTTTATAAGTAGTGTCACAGGGTTAATTTTAGTTATTTTAACTCCATTTAAAAATTTGTTTAAAATTCCTAAATTACGTATCTTTTTAATTGTATTTCTTATACTTTTTTTCACAGGTCTCTATCTCGTACTTAGAAGCATGGTTGGTTTATAAAAAATTGGATAAGATTTCGCTTCAAGTAATTTAATTTAAAATGATTCGAGTTTTCGTATTTTAAATTTAAAATGGGCCGAGTTGGATTTGAACCAACGTAACGTAACGTAACGGATTTACAATCCGCCCCCTTTAACCACTCGGGCACCGACCCTACTCTATTAATATAACAAATTTTACGCAAAAAGACAACTGTAAAAATTAAAAAAATAAATTACCTATTTGATATTTTTTTAATTTTTACTTTTTATGATTTCTATAGATATTATCTGTAAAATAAAAGTTCGTACATTTATCAATTTTTACTAAGTGAATATTGACGTATGATTAAGTTTCAACTAATATAGTAATACACTAGGTTAGTGGGCAATTAACTCAGCGGTAGAGTGTCTGCCTTACAAGCAGAAGGTCACAGGTTCAAATCCTGTATTGCCCATTTTGTAAATGAAACATATTTTATTTTCATTTATAGTTTATAATACCTTACACAATAAGGGCCTATCGTCTAACGGATTAGGACAGAAACCTTCTAAGTTTCCAATGTAGGTTCGATTCCTACTGGGCCTAATATAAATTTCTATGATTATTTAAAACTTTCGAAATACAATTTAGAAAAATTTAAATAAAAAATATTTTTTTATTAAAAACTACACTAATATATAAGTAACAATAGTTTTCTTTTCGAGAAATTTTTTACTAAAGAAGTTTTTATTTTTATATCTCTTTTAATGAAACGTTTTAACTTATTAAATATCTTTCTTTTTATCTTAATTACGTTTGCGCCTAAGCAAGCATTTGCCGATATTGGCGGTTTAACTAAATGTAGTGAATCACCAGCGTTTGAAAAGCGTTTAAAGGCTAGTGTTAAAAAATTAGAACAACGAGTAGCAACGTATGAAGCAGGAACACCACCCGCACTAGCTCTAGAACAACAAATTGAACGAACAAAAGCTCGTTTTGATAAATATAGTCGTTCAGAACTTTTATGCGGTACTGATGGTTTACCTCACTTAGTTGCTGATGGACGTTGGAGTCATGCTGCAGAATTTATTCTTCCAGGTTTTGGGTTTATTTATATTTCTGGCTGGATTGGCTGGGTTGGTCGTAAATATTTAAGAGCTGTCAGTACGACGAAAAATCCTGCAGAAAGTGAAATTATTATTAATGTTCCTTTAGCTTTAAAAATAATGACAACAGGCTATATCTGGCCAATCTCTGCATGGCAAGAGTTAATTAGCGGTGATTTAGTAGCATTAGATGAAAATGTTACAGTTTCGCCACGTTAATTTTTTAGAAAAAATATTTACTTAAAATTATTTATTTTTATGGACAACTTTCAAAAATATTTATCAACAGCCCCTGTTCTTTTAACAATTTGGATGTCTTTCACTGCTGGATTCATCATTGAAATTAATCGATTCTTCCCTGATATGTTAGGATTATACTTTTAGTTATAAAAAAATTAAAAAAACAAAATATTTAGATATTTTGTTTTTTTAATTTTTTTATAAATATGAATTAACCATATTTACCTGACGTTGATGCAATAACAAACGCTGCGTAAGTTAAAATATAACCAACAGAGAAGTGTACTAAACCAACTAAACGAGCTTGCACGATAGAAAGTGCTACTGGTTTATCTCTCCAACGAATTAAGTTTGCTAATGGTGTACGTTCATGTGCCCAAACAAGAGTTTCAATTAATTCTTGCCAGTAACCACGCCAAGAAATTAAGAACATAAATCCAGTTGCCCAGATTAAGTGACCAAATAAGAACATCCATGCCCAAACCGATAAATTATTCATACCGAATGGGTTGTAACCATTAATTAATGGAGATGAGTTTAACCATAAGTAATCACGTAGCCATCCCATAATGTAATTTGATGATTCATCAAATAAACCTGGATTACCTGCCCAAATTGTCATGTGTTTCCAGTGCCAGTAGAATGTTACCCAACCAATAGTGTTTAACATCCAGAACATTGCAAGATAGAAAGCATCCCAAGCAGAAATATCACAAGTACCACCACGACCTGGACCATCACATGGGAAACTGTACCCAAAGTCTTTTTTATCTGGCATTAATTTAGAACCACGTGCATCTAAAGCACCTTTTACTAAAATTAAAGCCGTTACATGTAAACCTAAAGCAATAGCGTGATGTACTAAGAAATCACCTGGACCAATTTTTAAGAATAAATCATTCTTATTATTATTAATCGCATCTAACCAACCTGGTAACCAAACTTGATTACCCGCAACAGTTGCTGGGTTTGTTGATGAAGATAATAAAACGTTAAATTGGTAAACAGCTTTACCTGATGCAGCTTGAATATACTCAGCAAATAATGGTTCAAATAAAATTTGTTTTTCTGGTTGACCAAATGCTACTACTGTATCATTGTGGATATATAAACCTAATGTATGGAATCCTAAGAATAATGAAGCCCAACTTAAATGTGAGATGATTGCTTCTTTATGTTCTAACATTCTTGCTAAAACATTATTTTTGTTTAATTCTGGATCATAATCTCTTACGAAGAAAATCGCACCGTGAGCAAACGCACCGACCATTAAGAATCCAGCAATATATTGATGATGAGTATATAATGCTGCTTCTGTTGTAAAATCTTTAGATAAGAATGCATATGGTGTTAATGCGTACATATGTTGCGCTGTTAACGATGTTGCTACACCTAAACTCGCTAAGGCTAAACCTAATTGCATATGTAATGAGTTAGTAATTGTTTCAAATAACCCAACATGACCTGCACCTAATCGACCTCCCGGAGGACGGTGAGCATCTAAGATTTCTTTCATATTATGGCCAATACCAAAGTTTGTTCGGTACATATGACCAGCAATAATGAAAACAACTGCAATTGCTAATTGGTGGTGAGCAATATCACTTAACCATAACGATTGCGTTTGTGGGTGGAAACCACCTAAGAATGTTAAAATTGCTGTACCAGCTCCTTCACTTGTTCCGTATACGTGGTTTGCACTATCCGGATTTTCTGCATAAACAGTCCAATTCCCTGTAAAGAAAGGAGTTAAACCAGCTGGATGTGGTGGAGTCGTTAAGAAATTATCCCAACCAATATGTACACCACGAGATGCTGGAATAGCTACGTGTACAAGGTGACCTGTCCATGCTAAAGAACTTACGCCTAATAAACCTGATAAATGGTGATTTAAACGTGATTCATTGTTTTTAAACCAAGATAAACTTGGGCGGAATTTTGGTTGTAAATGTAACCAGCCTGCAATTAATAATACACATGAAAGAATTAATAATCCAACTGAACCTGCATATAGTTCTTGGTTTGTTCTAAATCCGATTGTGTACCACCATTGGTATACTCCTGAAAATGCAATATTTACAGGGTATGTATTACCTTTACTAAAAGCTTTTAGTGCAGATTCACCGAAGTGAGGATCCCAAATTGAATGAGCAATTGGTCTCACTTTTAATGGATTTTCTACCCATTTTTCAAAGTTACCTTGCCATGCAACATGAAATAAATTTCCTGCAGTCCACAAGAAAATAATAGCTAGATGGCCAAAATGAGATGCGAAGATTTTTTGGTATAAATTTTCTTCTGTCATACCATCATGGGCTTCTAAATCATGAGCAGTAGCTATCCCATACCAAATTCGGCGTGTTGCTGGATCTTGCGCAAGAGCTTGGCTAAATTTTGGAAATTTAGTTGCCATAACCTTCAGATGCCTATTTATATTATTTATAGTTGTAAGTAGAGAATAATTTAGACTTATGAATAATAAAGAGTCTTAAGTAATTGAAATTGAACGAGCTAAGAAGAACGACCATGTTGTTCCAATCCCGCCTAGTAAATAATGCGCTAAACCAACTGCACGACCTTGTGTAATACTTAATGCACGTGGTTGAATTGCTGGAGCAAAGTTTAACTTATTATGTGCCCAAACAATTGATTCAATTAATTCTTGCCAGTAACCACGACCACTAAATAAGAACATTAAACTAAATGCCCAAATAAAGTGCGCACCTAAGAAAATTAAACCATATGCTGATAAAGCTGAACCATATGATTGAATAACTTGTGACGCTTGTGACCATAAGAAATCACGTAACCAACCATTAATAGTAATAGCACTTTTCGCAAAGTTTCCACCTGTGATATGCGCAATTGATCCATCTGGCGTAATTGATCCCCAAACATCTGATTGCATTTTCCAACTGAAGTGGAAAATTACAACTGAAATTGAGTTGTACATCCAGAATAAACCTAAGAACACGTGATCCCAACTAGAACTTTGACAAGTACCACCACGGCCTGGACCGTCACATGGGAATCGGAAACCTAAGTTTGCTTTATCCGGAATTAATTTAGAACTACGAGCATATAAAACACCTTTTAGTAAAATTAACACCGTTACGTGAATTGTAAAAGCATGAATATGGTGAACCATAAAATCTGCTGTACCTAAAGTAATAGGCATCATAGCAATTTTGCCACCAACTCCTACTACATCACCACCAAAAGCATAACTTGTTGTAGCTAGAGCATTTGGAGCTGTTGTACCTGGAGCTAATAAATGGATATTTTGAATCCATTGAGCAAAAATTGGTTGCAATTGAATTGCTTTATCTGAGAACATATCTTGTGGACGGCCTAAAGCACGCATTGTATCATTATGGATGTAGAATCCAAAAGCGTGACAGCCTAAGAAGATACAAACCCAATTTAAATGAGAGATAATTGCATCACGGTGTCGTAATACACGATCAAGTAAATTGTTATAATTATTAGCTGGTGTGTAATCACGAACCATGAAGATAGCACCATGTGCCGCACCACCAACAACACAGAATCCACCAATCCACATATGATGAGTGAATAATGATAATTGTGTAGCGTAATCAGTAGCAATATACGGGTATGGTGGCATTGCGTACATGTGGTGTGCCACAATAATACTTAATGAACCCATCATAGCTAAGTTAATTGCTAATTGAGCATGCCATGAAGTTGTTAAAATTTCATATAATCCTTTATGACCTTCACCAGTAAATGGACCTTTATGAGCTTCTAAAATTTCTTTCATGCTGTGACCAATACCCCAATTTGTACGATACATGTGGCCTGCAATAATAAATAAAACAGATAAAGCTAAATGATGATGTGCAATATCACTTAACCATAAACCACCTGTAATTGGGTTTAAACCACCTTTAAACGTTAAGAAATCTGAGTATTCACCCCATTGACCACTGAAGAATGGCGCTAATCCTTTAGAAAAACTTGGATATAGTTGAGCCATTAACTCGCGATTAATTAAAAATTCATGAGGTAACGGAATTTCTTGTGGTGCAACACCCGCATCTAATAATTTGTTAATAGGTAATGCGATATGAATTTGATGTCCTGACCATGATAAACAACCTAATCCTAATAAACCAGCCAAATGGTGATTCATCATTGATTCCGCATTTTGGAACCATTCTAATTTAGGTGCTGCTTTATGGTAGTGGAACCAACCTGCAAATAACATAATTGCAGACATTGCTAAACCACCGATAGCGATCCAGTATAATTCTACTTCGCTAGTAATACCTTCTGCACGCCACATTTGGAACCAACCTGAAGTTGTTTGAATACCTTGGAAGTTTCCTCCAACGTCAGCGTTTAAAATTTCCTGACCTACAATAGGCCAAACTACTTGAGAACTTTGTTTGATACCAATTGGGTCTGTTAACCATGCAGAATAATTAGAGAAATATGCCCCATGGAAGTGCATACCACTAATCCATAAGAATATTACTGCTAATTGGCCAAAATGAGCACTGAAAATTTTACGAGAAACTTCTTCTAATGAGCTAGTTTGACTATCAAAATCATGAGCATCCGCATGTAAATTCCAAATCCAAGTTGTTGTTTTTGGTCCTTTTGCTAATGTTCTTGAAAAATGTCCTGGTTGTGCCCATTTTTCGAAACTAGTTTCGACAGCGTCCTTTTCAACAAAAACTTGGACGTTTTTTGTTCGACGCTCAGTTGAGCTTATTGCCATTGAGTTTCTCCTTTAGGGAGACGAAAATCTATGAAACTCTCATAAAAAAATAACTCTTTATAAAATGTTGGTTAAATATGAGTTTTCAATAATTAATTATAATCATTTTTCCAT
>Ga0206682_10000224_pt1 | contig 59726 bp, 34 predicted proteins | sample M240m12015metaG_FD_155444 | JGI IMG/M metagenome (GOLD analysis project Ga0206682, IMG submission 155444) | Ammonia-oxidizing marine archaeal communities from Monterey Bay, California, United States - M2 40m 12015 | ecosystem: Environmental > Aquatic > Marine > Intertidal zone | place: USA... | reverse complement strand
CAAACGAGTGACACGCCACCAGTAAAACGCGAAAACGCGTGAAAACACGCGCGAACGACCGCGCGTCCGACGCAGAGCGCGACGACGACGACGGCGACGGCGACGATGGCGACGACGTCTCGCGAGCGCCGAGCGCGCGCGCGGACGTCCGTCGCGGAGTGCTCGCGGCTGGGCGCGTTCTACGTCGGACGCGGCGCGCCGATGGCGATCGCGACGCCGGCGCGGGACGGCGGCGGCGACGGCGACGGGACGAACGACGGCGACGGCGACGGACGCGAGACGCGCGCGCCGAAGGCGCGCGCGGCGCGACGGGAGACGCGCGCGGATGAGGTGGTGTACGCGTGCGCGACGCGCGAGGGAGGGGTGTCGCTGACGCGGTCGACGACGCGGCGAGGCGACGCGGCGACGACGTCGACGACGACGGCGCTCGCGCGGGACGAGGGCGATGGGGAGGCGATGACGTCGATCGCGATGGATCGAAGCGGGACGAAGGTGTTTTGCGCGAGTCGGAGCGGACGCGTCGTGCGGTTGGACGCGATGGAGGATGGGAGGGGGGGGACGACGATGCGGAGGACGAAGGCGTGGTCGCCGCACAAGACGTCGCCGGTGTTGGACATGTGCGTGGACGTCACGGGGACGCTGTTGTGCACGGGGAGCGCCGATCGAACGGCGCGAGTGTGGGACATCGAACGGGGGTACTGCACGCACGCGTTTCGCGGGAAGCACGGAGGGGCGGTGACGGCGACGGCGTTTCATCCGAGCGTTAGAGAGGCGAGAGCGTTCACCGCGGCGGAGGATGGGTCGCTCGCGATGTGGTCGCTCACGGGCGAGGCGGGCGTCGGGAAGAAGGGTAAGAAGGCCTCATCCGATGGCTGCGTCGCGTTCGTGGCGAACGCGCACGTGAGTGCGGTGACGTCGATTCGAATCGACGTCGAATCGAACACGTTGCTCACCGCGGGGCGGGACAAAATAGTTCGAACGTTTGATTTAGACACGCTCAATCCGCGAACGACGACGGCGGTTCACGAAACGATCGAGGATTGCGTGATTTTACGTCCGGATTCAGCCATCGTTCGCGACTGCAAGGTGAAGCCGCCGCCGGGCGGGCGCGGAGTCATTTTCGCCGTCGTCGGCGACGGCGGACGCGTTCGAGTTTGGCGCGAGAACGCGGCGAAGCATTCGATCGAGTCCGCACCTCTCGTAGCGGTAAATACGCTCACCAAAGGAGGCGATGATAATGACGAAGATTTTGAAGCCGCCGCGGGAACGTTCACGAAGTGTGCGCTCACACACGATGGGAACCGTTTGATTGGCGTGAGCGGCGACGCGCGTTTGTTGACGTACCAGGCCAACGCAGAGACGACGTCGTTGGAGATTGAACGCGAAATTGTTGCGAATACGGATGAAGTGATCGGTTTGGCGTTCGTACCCGGTGCGAAAGAGCAAGCACTTCAAAAGAAGCGAAACATCGATGGCGATAGCGACGAGAACGAGAATGAAGACGAGCGAACGCTCGCGAGACCGCCGAGAGAAGTAGCCGTGGTCACCAACTCGCCCACGGTACGTATGTTTGATCCGACGACGATGTCATGTGTCGGATCTTTGAACGGTCACAGCGCCGTTGTGCTCTCGGTTGATGCCACGATGACGACGGACGGGACAGCGCTCATTTTGACGGGCGCGAAGGATCACACGGTACGACTGTGGGACGCCGCCACGCGAGAGTGCATCGCCGTCGGCGAAGGCCATGTCGGCGCAGTTGCCGCGGTAGCGTTTCCCCCGAACTCGAAAAATGGCGCACCGTTTGCCATTTCGGGTGGCGTCGACCGCGTGCTTCGCGTATGGGACATAGATGGAGTTCGGCGAAATGGCGACGGCGAATTGAACGCTACGGCGGCCACAGTGGCGCACGACAAGTCCCTCAACGGCGTTGCCGTTGCGCCGCACCTCCGCATGGTTGCCACGTGTTCGAGCGATAAGACGGCGAAGATTTGGAAAATGCCCGATTTAGTTCCGTTGGCCACGCTACGCGGCCATCGTCGTGGAGTTTGGGCGTGCGCGTTTTCTCCTTCGGATCGCGTACTCGCCACCGCGGGCGGCGACAAGATGGTGAAGATTTGGAGCGCCGATGACCGTGCTGGGAGCGACACCAACGGTGCTTGCTTGCGCACGCTCGAAGGTCATACCGCAGCGGTGTTGAGCATTAAATTTATGTCTCGAGGTACCCAGCTTGTCACCACGGGTGGCGACGGGCTGTTGAATTTATGGAACGTCACCTCTGGGTCTTGCGCCGCATCCATCGATGCGCACGAAGACAAAGCTTGGGCGCTGGCCGTGGCAAGCGATGGCGATTGGATCGCCACTGGGGGCACCGACGCGTCCATGGCGCTGTGGAAGGACTCCACGTCGAGCACCACCGCCGATGCGGCGAAGAAGCACGCCCTCGCCGTCGAACGCGAGCAAGCATTCTTCAACGCCGAGCGCTCGGGCGAAGTCACGAAGGCGATCGATTTAGCGCTCAGACTCGAGCGCCCTGGTGCACTTCTTCGTGTTTTGACGAAACTTCTGGAGAGTGACTACGAAAATGGCGACGCCAGACTCCGGAAATGCGTCGAGCCGTTGCACGAAGACAAGCTCGCGCGAGTGCTCAAGTGCGTGCGCGAGTGGAACACAAACGGACGCACGTGCCACGTCGCGCAACACGTTCTCGCCGCCATCTTCCGCACACACACCATGGAGGAACTGAGCAAGGTTCCGGAGATTTCTCAAATCACTAGAGCGTGTCGGGCGTACACCGAGCGTCATCGCTCGCGTCTCGAGCGTCTGTATCGCGGAACTTTTTTAGTCGACACGCTCCTCTCGCGCACGGGCGCCTTGGTAGACGACGAAGAGTCGATGGAAGAAGTCAGGCGCACCCACGAAACACTGGATAACTTCGGTTTCATGCGCGCGGATGATGACGCGCCGCCGCGACGTTTGCCTGCTCCGACGGCGAGCGAAGAAGACGAGCCCGCCGACGTCGCAGACGAAGAAATGGCGGAGCCGAGCGAGGACGACGAGCCCGCCGGCGAAGGGGAAGCCGCCGAAAAAGTGCGAGAAGACGATGTCGTCATGGGTCCGCCGAAAAAGCTCAAGCGATTAAACGCGATAAAAAGACTCGCGTCCGACGTAGAGGATCAACGCAAACTCTTGCGCGACCCGTCTCCCCGTCATACGCGTAGCGGCAAAAAATTGAGCGGCTGATAGGTAGGTTCGCACACTGTATTAAGTAACTGGTCGTATCGACATTCACAACACATACGATCCTCGTCTACTCTCCGCTAGCTAATCGGCGCGTCAACCCGCGCGCGTCGTCTTCACTTTGAACATTAGTTGTTCTTAACGAAACCGATGTCCTTCGCGTATTCCCGGAAGCACTGACGGCAGATGTTCAAGTCGTACTTGCGAATGATCGCCCACTGGTTTTCGCACACGCGGCTGCGTTCATCGTAAAACAACACCTCGGTCAGTCGCTCGCTCGCGCTCGCTCGGGCTCAAAGCCCTAGGGTCGGCAAGGGTTCTCTTCGCGCGCCGTCCCACGTCCCACGCATCGCCCTCCCGCGCATCATCGTCCTCGCGCGCGAAGCCACGAATACCCAGTCACCCTTCGCCGTCGTCTCGCGCCGTCGCATCGCGCGCGCGCGCGGCGACCGTCGTCGTCGTCTCGCCCCGCGATCGCGTCGTCGTCCCATCGCGCGCGTCGCGTTCGCGTCGTCGTCGCGCGTACCATCGTCGAGAACCCTTGCCGTAGTTGGCCGGGTGAGAGGCCCAGATGTCGTTGTGTCCCATGGTTGCGTGCGTGCGTCGGTCGGCGCGTCGCGAAGAGGCGGACGCGGCGGTCGAGGCGCGCGAGCTCGCGCATCGAACTAAAAACCGACGCGGCGTCGAGTTTTAGTTCGGACAAACGAAGACTTCATGACAGATCAGCGGCGATCACAATATGAATCGTATGATTCATGAGTGAGACCATGGGCGCGACCGACCGCACCGCGCGCGCGCCAGAGCGCGGCGCCGCGGCGACGCGCGCGACGACGCGCGCGCGACCGGAGCGCGAACAGATGTCGCCCGCGTCGACGCGCGCGCCGAGCGGGGACGGACGCGCGTGGACGCGCGCCGATGCCGCCGATGGTGTCGACGGTGTCGAGCGCCCGAGGTCGGCCGAACGACGACGACGACGACGACCGACGCGCGCGCGACCGGGACTGGCGTCGACGTCCGCGCCGAGCGATGCGGGTTCGACGCCATCGAGCGAAGCGACGGCGATGGTGACGGAGCCGAGGACGGGGCTGAAGGTGCCGGCGGCGATGACGCCGGGCGATAAAGCGCTCGCGCTCGCGGGACGCGGCGCCCGCGTGAAACGCATCGCAGGGTTGAGCGTAAAAGTGTACGCGTGCGGATTTTATGTTGACGTCGATGGTGCGCGCGATGGTGATGCGGCGTCGTACGAACGCTTGGTGCGATTGGTTTTCGCGCGAAACGTCGGCGGCGATAAAATCGTCGAGGCACTCGCGGAACGCATACGACCGGCGATGGACGCCGATTCGCCGGCGTTGAGGGCGTTTGAGGCGATTTTCGATGGTGTGAGTTTTAAAAAGGGGACTTCGTTGGATTTTCACGCCACGTTCGAGGGTGAGCTCGCGACGTTCATCAAGGGTAAACGCGTGAGCGTCATCGCCGACGCCTCGCTCTGTCGCGCGCTCTTCGACTGTTACGTCGGTAAAGATCCGGTGATTCCCGAGCTGAAATCCACCGTCTGTGCATTCGTCGATGGCCTTAACTAAACCATACAATATTTTGTTTCAATATCATAGTAGCACTCTGTAACCGGACGCACCGATCGAGCGCGGCTCACTCCGCGCCTCGTTGGCGCCGGAGAACCGCGAGCGCGCGTCCTCACTCCAAAGCGGTTCGCATCGCGCGTCCGCGTTCACGCGCGCTCAAACGCGCTCCAGGCGCGTATTATATCTTGATCTTCGCGTAAACGCTCGCAGACATGCCTCGCGACGGCCCCACACGCGTCTCGTGGCCCGTTAAAGTTTTCACTCGAACCGTGGTCAAACAGCCTTGGGCGGCGCTCGCGTGCGCGTTGGGTCTCATCGCGCTCGCAGCGTACGCTATCGCGACGAAAGACGTCGCGCTGAGCATAGACACGTCATTGGAATCGTATCGTGCGCGAGGGACGCCGAGGACGACGAGGGCGCTGGCGGTGGGGCTCGCGAAGCGCTGGAGCGCGGCGACGCCGTTGGATTTGCAATCGAGGCGACTGGCGCGGCGGAGATTATTGGTGACGAATGCGTCGTCGAGCGATGGACTCGCACCACCACCGCTGCCGCCACCGCTGCCGCCACCGCTGCCACCATCGCCGCCGCCACCACCGCCGTTCCTTGGTTTGCCGCCAACGAGAAGGCTCGCGTCGAGTCTCGATCGGCGGATTTTGGGATTGAACGCGAAATCGGGCGTCGACGGCGGCACGGGGGCGAATGAATTTCACGTCATCGTCAGTCGAGTGGATCGCAAGGGTGACACACCGAGTGATATCGCGAACGCACTTCGCCAAGTGTGCGTTTTAAAGCATAACATCGAGCACGCGTGGGGCTACGAGGACACGTGCGCGGAGGATCGATACGGGGACGGATGCGCGGCGGCGTTTAGTATTTTTGACATCGAGAATATGTATCGATTGGTGGGTTTATTGGACGTCTTCGAAGGCGCACAGAAGCTTGGGCAAGGGACGTTTGCAGAAGTATCGGCGCGCTTGGATTTTATTCGCGATCAATGCGGATATCGAATGTTTACGCGCGAGATCGTCGAGGCGGCGCATCGATCGATGTGCGACGCCGTCGCCGCGTGTCACGAATATCCTTGCGACGTCACGAGTAGCGCGCGATGCATGATCGGAGAGTTTAAGATTGGTATTTGCGATTTTATAGAGCACGTGGATCCTACGGTCGGGGAGATAATCGCCGTCGCGAAGATGAATAAAAACCTCGACGCGGTGGCGTGCCGTGAAATCGATGCGGTTGCTGTGTGGGATACAATGCTCGGGATAGAAGTGATTTTACGCTGGTCCAGCTCGTGGGACGCAATCGAGGCTTTCGGGGCACCGTTCGGAATATTATTAAACGATGCTTTCTTGCCAAACGTGGCGCAAGAGCGAGGCGAGCCGCGCAGGATGGCCATCGTGTTTCGGCTTTCATACAGTGATCAGTCGACGATTTGGGTTAAGAATGTGGCTCGGCACGTCATCGAACATTTCAACTCTGACGTCTCATCTGTTTCCACGGGAACCTTCGCTTCCTGGCGGCACATTAATGCGTACAACTCGATGCTGGATGATCGTCTCGCGAAGGATTGCGTATTCGCCGTGGGCTCGCTGTGTGTGACGGTGGCGTTCATCGCTTTGCACACCCGCTCGCTCTCACTCGCCATTTGCAGCATGATTAGTATAATCGGTGCGACTCTTCTCACGCATGCGACTTACTATGAAGTGTACAGACGAGAATGGTTCGGCATAATTCATATTGCGGGAATTTTCCTATCTATCGGCATCGGCGCCGACGACGTCTTCGTGATTTACGATCATTGGCAGGCGAGCGCGAACAACGTCGAGGAAAAAGAGAGCCTGGACGCAACTTTAGAAGAACGCATGCAATGGACCCTACGTCACTCGGCATTTAGTATAAGTATCACATCTTTCACTACAGCGGCGGCTTTTGCAAGCAGCATTCCGAGCTCCATTCCTCCCGTTCGGCTATTTGGCACATTTATGGCGACGCAGATTATTTTTCTCCTACTCGTCAGTATCGTCGTGACATCTTCGGTGTTGATTTTGAATGAAAAGTGGAAGCGCATCGCGGTCTCGAGAAACCGCGTGATGCCTTCTCAAGAGGAAGTAGTCGACGTAAATCCGACTGTGGTGGCTCGTCGTGGATCTGCGCAACGGAGAGCGACAATCGATTTTGGTGACTTTCCTGAAACTCTCAGTCGTGTCATCCATAGGCGCATGGCATCCGCACCATTAGATCCGGTTGCATTAGCACTACGTCCATCATTTGCCGTCGAAGGACGCCCTTTGATAGATGAAGCATCGTCCGCATCGACGTCTCCAGCGCTCTCACCTCGGAGGACGTCGCGTCGTCGCCGGGATTTACTTGCTGCGACGTTTACTCGCCTCGTGTATTGGAAGTGGACGCTTAATGTGGTATTTGTTGCCATGATTGTCGGCGCCGTGCTTCTTGGGCTCAACATCGTGAAGCAAACCGGCGACGAGTCACTGTCTCTGTGGCCAAAAGGCCACGTTATCCACGATTACACGCTCGCCGCGGAGAGTTTTAACTCGTCTCGCTACGAAGAAAGCGTCCTCGTCCAGTTCACATTCGGCCTCGATGCCGCGCGCTCGAGCGTGTCCGCTATATCTGATAAGTCTCTGTCGTACTCTGGCGTTCCAGTGTGGCTCGTTGAGCCGAATGCGTCGTATGATTTTTCCGACGAAGACTCTCAGATATGGTTGCTAGAATTCTGTGCCGAGCTTAGATCGATGCGCGATCGCATCGTGTCTCCAACGACGGTCAATTGTTGGATATATGATCTTGATGTATGGCTCAAAGACGGAGGATTACTCGGTGCACACATCGACGGTTTACCCATCGCTCGACAAGACTTTCGTTACGCCGTTCGAACGTTCGCCAATCACGTGAATACGTACGGCTTACTGCGCTTCATACGAAATAGAGACGACTGCGACAAATATCGCCTGGGCGATGATCTCTGTGTCGCATACTCAGCAATCACGGTACCGACGTCGGCGCGCAGGGTGTCTACGGCTGATGAAATCAGAAAAGCGCACGATTTCTGGGAAACGTGGTTTGCGGCAAAGATCTCGACTGGGCCTCCGGAGACGCGCGGCGCGTTTCAATCAAGCGATACGTGGGTTCTCGCAGATACGGTTGACGAACTTAAATCAGCCGCTTCGTTGACCGTCGTATATTCGTTAGTTTTGGCGTTTATGGTTCTATTTCTTTGCACCTTGAGCGTCAAAATCGCCGCCGCAGCGACGTTTTGCATCGCCTCCGTCGTAGTATACTTTGTCGCCTTCATGGCGCTTCGCGGATGGCGTCTGGGCATCATCGAATCCGTGTGCGTGCAGATTATTGTCGGTCTCAGCATCGATTATATCAGCCACATCGCTGTCGCGTACGTATCAACGCATAACCAACCCATGACAAAGGACGAGCGTTCACTCTCGGCGCTCCGCATCGTCGGAGGCGCCATCACCGCCGGCTGGTTCTCATCCATCGCCGCCGCGGCATGCTTGCTCGGATGTACCATCGTCTTCTTCACAAAGTTCGCAACCTTCATCGTCGTCACGCTCACCGCGAGCTTCATCCACGCCGTCGTCGTGTTGCCCGTCGTGTTGGCCGCGCTCGGCCCGGCGTACGTCCAGCCGCCGCCGCGATGACGAAGACGTCGACCGAGGCCGGCACACCCACATCGATCGACGCAAATCCCACCTTTTCATACGAAAACATCTCATCGCTCGCGATCGAGCGCCGTCGCCGTCTCTCGTTAGAGCGAAAACGCCGCCCGCCGACGGAGGAGTAACTGTCCCGCTCGACCGCTCGACCGCTCGACCGCTCGACCGACCGACCGACCGACCGACCAGAACCGACGCGTCGTCACGAACGATCCGTCCCGAGACGCAGTCGCGCCATCGCGACGTCGCGCGGCATGTCGCGCGCCGTGCCGCTCGGGCGCCCCGTCGCCCCGCGCCGCGCGCGTCGCGCGACGTCGCGCACCGGAACGCGACGGTTGACGGTTGGCGCCAGAGCGAAAAAATCCTTCTTCAACGCCGAGACCAACTCGTGGGAAAGCGCGGCCGAACACGAGGCGCACGCGCATTTCACGTCGCAGTCCACGGAAATCTTAATATTCCCCGACGCCGTCATGCCGTGTCGAAGCATGCTGGATGCGAATTATCGGTGCGCGAAGGCGCACTGCGACAAGGCGCACCACACGACGTCTCTGGTGAAATTCATACGAACGCTGGACAAGGCGACGTCGACGCTGGACGTGGTGTGCTTTACGATTACGTGCGATGATATTAAGCGAGCGATTCAACGCGCGGCGAAACGTGGGATTAGGGTGCGAATCGTCACGGACGCGAACAACGTGGACTCGCTCGGTTCGGATATTCGAGAGCTCAGCGAGGCGCGGAAAATAGACGTACGATGCGACGCGCACTCGAACGATCCGAATAAGCGCGGGATGATGCATCATAAATTTGCCATCATCGACGGTGAGACGAACGATCCCGTGGTCATCACGGGTTCGTTTAATTGGACGCGGGCGGGCGTGCTGGACAATCACGACAACGTGTTGATAGCTCGCAACCAACCCGATGTGGCGGCGCCGTACATCAAGCACATGGAGGCGCTCTGGAAAGAGTACGCCGCGTTTCAGATTCACGGCGCAGAGGGCTGAGCGTCGCCGCCCGATGTAATTTAACCGCCACGCGTTGTCGCCGTCGCCTCCGCCGCCGTCCCGACGCCAGACGCTTCGGCGCCGGCGTCACACTCGCGCGCGCACGTTCCCTCGCGCGCGCGCGCATCGCCGCTCGAATGACGTCATTACAGACTCAAATCGAAGCGCACGCCTTTCGCGCCCTGTTGGCGCACATGCGCGCGCGAAACGACGTGCAAAATATCGACCTCATGAATCTCGCTGGTTTTTGCCGAAACTGCTGCGCCAAGTGGACGCTCCTCGGCGCGCGAACGGTGGGGTATCCCATGACGTACGACGAAGCGTGTGAATACGTGTACGGCGAACCGTACGGGGATTGGAAAAAGAAGCATCAGGTAAAGGCGAGCGCGGAACAGTTGGCGGCGTTTGAGTCGGGACGGCGGTTGCACGCGAAGCACGACGCGTTGGAGGCGCTCGAGGCGACGCCGCGCGACGCGGTGGGCGCCACGCGCGCGCCGTTCGTGAGTGTGAGCGGTGCGTTGAGCGAGGTTTGCTGCACGCCCGCGGAAGAGCTGTCGAGTGGCGGCGGAGACGCCGTCGCGGCGGCGTGCGCGCTTCGGGACGGCGCAGCGGCGCGAAGCGTGCGCGTGGGCGTGTTGACGTGTTCGGACCGCGCCGCCGCGGGGACGTACGCGGACGAGAGCGGGCCGTTAGTTGAACGCGCGGTGTGTGAGTACGCCGCCGCGTCTGGGGCGTTGGTCATCGCGGAGACATCGCGCGTCGTCGTCGCCGACGACGTCGACGACATCGAAGCCGCGCTTCGAGACTTGACGTCTCGATGCGACCTCGTGCTCACCACCGGTGGTACCGGGTGCGCGCCGCGCGACGTCACCCCCGAAGCAACCGCGCGCGTGCTCGCGCGCGAGATCCCGGGCATTCCAGAAGCCATTCGCGCGGTGACTTCGATCGCCGAGCCGCGCGCGGCGCTCTCTCGCGCCGTCGCCGGCGTCGCCGTCGCCGGCGCGCTCGTCGTCAACCTCCCGGGCGCCCCGCACGCGGCCAAGCAGTGTTTGGGCGTGTGTTTACCCTTATTTCCTCGCGTTCTAGACACCTTAGCCGAGCGTCGTTAGCTTGTAATCCATCGCGCGTTCCGCGGCTTCGGCGCGCCGTCGAAGGCGAACACTAACACTGACCCTCGCCAGAGGACGACGCGATGTGGTCCCGCGCGGCGCGCGCCGCCTCGCTCGCCCGCGAGTCCGCGAACGCGCGACGCGCGGCGAGCGAGCGCAGCAATCTCGTCGCCAGCACCTCGGACGGCGACGATCGCTCGGTCGCGTCGGCGCACGACCGTCGCGATCGACGGCCCGAAGACGATGGTGTTGGCGGACGTTTCGGCGCCGTAGTCGACGCCGTCGCGGCGCCGCGGCGCGAAAACGACGATGAACGACGTAGAAACGTGAGGCATTTGATTCCGGGCGGGCTCGCGCTCGTGGCGTGCGCGATGGTGCTGTACGCGGGGTCGTATTTCGTTGAACACCCAATTTGGAAGTTTGAGCACGTGAGCCGATGGGCGGCGCGACGCGCGGCGAGCGTCGGCGCGGCGGGACCGATGCGGTGTAGCAAAGATCCGGCGCTGACGGGCGAACAGACGTGTCTGCCGTCGTTCGCGGTGATCGGGAGCCACGTGGGAGGGATGCGGCGACTGAAGCGATTGATGTCGCAGCACGACATGTTGACGACTGGGCAAAAGACGATGCATTTTTTTAATCCAGTGTACGGCGCCACGCAAGGGGTGCAGATGTGCGAACCGCCGGAGTTATTGCTGAAGGCGTATTTTAGCGCGGTGCAAGCCGGACACGGGGAGACGTGGAGCCCGTATGATCCGAGCGAGACGATGAAAGCGAAGCGAGACGGCGAGGCGTTTGAACGCGAGCTCGGGGACGTCGTCACCGGGGACTGGAGTGATACGTATTTCAATTGCGCGTGCTGTGCGTCGACAATGAAGCGATTGATGCCAAATTTGCGGCCAATCGTAGTGCTGCGAGACCCGGTGGGACGGGCGATGGCGCGATACGTGGAGGAGAATCACCCTCACGGGACGCCCGTGGAGGCGTCGGGATTGAGCGCGTGCGCGTTGAAGGAAAACGGCTACACTTGGGGAGCGACGGCGAAGAAGACGAAAGAGTACTTGGAGCAATGCGTGAAAGAGGCAGACGGCGCCGATAGTGGTACTCTCACTCGAGAGTGCTTGGACTTTCATTCGGTTTTGGGCTGGAGCATGTACGCCGAGTATTTGGAAGTGTGGTTGAAGGAGTTCCCGAATTTGCTCGTAATTTACACTGACGACATCGAGGAAAACCCCACGGAAGTCGCCAAAGAGGTGGAAACGTATCTCGGCTTACCCCCGAGCCTGACCCCGTACGAAATCGCGGGCCTGGGAGCACTGGAAGATACCGACCTAGCGTCCATCGCGTTTGATTTGCAACCGCAGTTGGCAAAGACTAGCGAAGACAAGGAAGCCACCGAGGAGTTGTTGGCGTTCTTCGAGCCGCATGTGAAGCGTTTGGACGTGATGGCGCAGAAGGGTAAGATCCCGCCCCTGCCGTACAAGTGGAAGCGTCGCTACAACATCCCGGTGCGCCACAGCGTCAAGTCGCGTAAATTGCTCGCCGACGATGAATCAGCCGCCTTCGACGGGAACGACATCGATGGGTTGATTTCGAGCTTGACGCAAGTGGACGACAGACTTGATGATGTTAAGCAAGAGCACACGGATGAGACGGGCGTCGAAGGCGGAGTAGACATCGAAGAGGTTTTGGGAGTCATGGGCCAGACGGAGACGAAAAGCACTGCCTCTGGACAGTACGAGGACGGCGACGCCAACCTCATGTCTGAGTATGATGATGATAGCGGCAAGGAATCGTCGTCCTCAAACTCGACGGCGGCGATTGGAAGTGGGAATTCCACTTCTACCAGCGATGTAGACGTCATCAATTCCAAATCTAAGCTTCTTCAGGAACGCGCGGAGAAGTCGGAGAAACACAACAAGCCGAGCTGGAAGGCGAGTTCCGTGCGAGGAAGATTTTACTCGGATTTGTATGTGCCGATGGACGACACCGTTCGGGACGAACTCAAAGGCCAATTGTTCGTGCCGATTGCCGTTCCCTATCTCTTTCAATTCGCCAACGAGTTCAAACACAACAAGGCGTGGATGGACATCGTTGGCATCAAGAAGGAGGAGCAGGAGCGCGTGTACAGTGAACTCTGGCGCGATGATTGCACGCACAGTCAGCAATGGTCAGCTCGATCGGGGTGCTGCGGGCTCAGCTGTTGTTTGATCGGCGGGCACAGAAAGGACACTGTAGGACTAAGAGGATAGACAGTATTGACAATCGCTAAAACGTAGAACACAAATTATCACGCGGACGCGTGAATGATGTCCCGCTCGAAACTAGGCGTCAGCTTTTCACAATCCTCGATGATGCGCTTCTTGTCCAGTTTTTTTAGGTTCGGCGTCGCGGCGTATTCACGCAAACGCCCGGTGCGAACGTTTGGCTCGAATTCCAAACTCTCGTGCGCGGCGCGAATACTCGTCTTGTTCGCCAGGTACTCCTCCTTCGTGAGCGCATGTTTCTCGAAAAATTCCCGATCCTTCGCGATATCGACGCCGCCTAAGCAAGCCGCTTGAATTGGATCATCCATTTGCCGGATGCGCAACATGTACGACTCCGAGACCAGCGGCCGTAATTCGCGCTCAAAGCGTTCCATAAAGTTTGGAAACTTTGAGCACCCCCCAGTGACAATGACGTCGAGGTAGGCGAGCGCTCGCATGGCTTCGTTAGACAAATCCTCGTTTTCCACTGCCTGTGTCACTAACTCCGCTACCCCACACTGCCGTCCGCCGATATCGCTCGGATGAAATAGCACCTCCGGCACCATGAAGCGCTCGTTGACGAGCGTCAAGAATTGGTGCTCTGGTTCATCCTTTTTGGGAATTTTAACTTTCTTTTCCTTCGGCACCTTCTTCTTCGGTCGTTTCTTTGTCCTCCCTGAAGCACCGAAATCGTCATCATCTTCGTCAGATTCCGATAATTCTTCGTCGTCGTCTGAACCATCCTTCTTGTCCACGTTTGCGCTGTCCTCGCGCACGAACCCTCGCAAGACGTGTATTCCGTCTGGCAATACGTACTCGCGCTTCACCGTTCCACCTCGCTTCGCCTTGCACTTCTCCAATTCCGCCAAAGCATCGTCGGCGACGTAGCACATCTTTTCCTTCACGTCCTCGATCACCGCGCTTTCGTCCATCATGTTCCATTGTCGAAAGCTAACGAGTTCTTTTAAATAATTCGTCAACGCCTTTCCCCCGAGGTTCAACCGCTTGATCCCGCGCGGCACCTCGGTCCCATCCACAAACGCCGTCGCGTGCGCGAAAGAAAACCCACAATCCAAAACCACCCCAGATCGCGCGACGACGCACAAATCCTTCGCGTCTCGTTTCTTCGCGTCCACGAAATCGGCGAATCGTTTCGTCAGTTTCGCCGGCGTCGTCACCAACGCCCGCCGAAACCCAAAATATTCAAACACCATCTCATCCAGCGCCTCTCGCGTGCGCGGCAGCGCGAACGGCGGTTCGGTGATGATCAAATCGCACCGCGTCGGATCCACGCCGAGCGTTCGCCGCAGCGCGTCGTCTAATATCTCCCGCTGTTGCTCCCAGTGCACGACGTACCCGCGGTCGCACGGCCGTCGCAGCGCCAATCCGTTCACGTCCACCACCCCATCGATCTCCTCGCCCCGCAGCGTCACGAACCCGGCGCCATCGCTCGCCTTGACGCGCGCGCTCGCGTTCGGCGCGCTTCGCGTCGCCGTCGCGCCGTCCTCGGCGACGCACAGTTTCAGGCTCGACCCTCCGAGGTCGACGACCACCGTGACGTCCCCGCGCGGGTTCGACGCCGCCGGTCGATCCGCCGCGGTCGAGGGCGCGCGCGCGCCGTCGCGCGCGCCGCGCTTCGGCGCCATCGCGCCGTCGTTCGCGCGCGTCGCCGTCTGTGGATTCGCGTTCGGATTCCAATCTCGTCACTCCGTCGCGCGCGCCGCGCCATGTCGCGCGCGGACGACGCGTCGACGAGCGCGCGCGATCTGTACGCCGCGCTCGGCGTCGCGCGCGACGCCGAGGCCGACGAGATCAAGCGCGCGTACCGAAAGCTCGCGGCGGCGTTGCATCCAGATAAACAGCCGCGACGACGCCGCGACCGCGACGACGACGACGACGACGACGACGACGACGACGCGGGCGCGACGGAGGCGGCGCAACGCGCGTTCGCGGCGCTGAGCGAGGCGTACGAGGTGCTGAGCGATGCGGACGCGCGACGGACGTACGACGCGTACGGGATGGATGGCGTGCGGGCGGGACGCGAGCTCGGCGCGAGAGGGAAAACGACGGAGGAGATGCGAATCGAATACGAGCGACGGCGCGCGAAAGAGACGAAGGAAGCGGCGGAGGCGCGGTTGAATCACAGCGGGACGTACGTGTTCGGGTTCAGTGCGGCGCATTTGATGGAGGAGAGCATAGCGCGTCGGCGAGCGGCGTTTACGAATAATCCCGGGTTGGATTTGACGAGCGTGTCGCTGCAGAATTCGATGGAGATACCGCTGAGCGAGGAGGATGCGGTGTACACGGTGACGCAGGGAACGACGCGAGGGGGACGTGGGGCGGGGAATTTTATATTAGGGTGGCGACGAGCGTTTTCGCCGTTGACGTCGCTCGACGTGAGCGCGCAGACGGGGCAGACGAGCGCGGTGACGGCGACGGTGACGAGGCAGCTCACGACGCACACCACGGGGGCGGTGTCACATAATTATATCGCGCAGCAAGGGTTCGGGTTGCAGCTCATGCTTCAGCGCCAGCTGTTTGCGCAAACGAGGGGGCATTTGACGTGGAACGTCGGACCGGTGTCGTCGATGTCCACCGGGGCGACGCACGCGTTCGGTAAGAATGCCGTCAAGTGCGATTTTAGCGTTGGGTTAGCGGCGAGTGGATTGAATGGGCATTTCATTCGACAAATGGACGAAAACAGGGTGTACAGGGTGGGTTGGAAATTAGGCACCGCGGGCGCCGAGCTCGACGTCGGCGCGACGAAGCAAGTGGACGAGGACACCGCGCTCGGCGCTAGTATCGTCGTCAGCTTGCGAGGGCTTTCGCTTCGATTTAGAGTGAACAGACAAGGACAGCGATTCGTGGTGCCAATATTATTAACGCCGATGGTGACATGGCGCAAGTCGCTGTTGGCGTTTACGCTGCCGCCCATCGCCATCGCGCTGTTGCGCCACTTCGTGGCGCGACCGATCATGAATCGATACATCCGCAAGCGTCAGCTCGCGGCTAGGGAGAAGAACAAACGGACCATTCTCGTGGCGATGCGTGAAGCGCACTCTGCGACGAAAATGATCGCCGAGACGGCTGATAAAAAGGCGCGCGCCGCGCGAGAGCGCGGCGGTCTTGTCATCGAAAGCGCCGTCTTCGGCGCGTTCGATCCGCGACGAAACACCGTTAAAGACGCACCAATCATTCCGAACTTCCGGACGTGGTCGCCCTCGTCGCAGTCGCCGAACGCGAATTCAACGGAAGAAGGCAGCCCAGACGCCCCGAAGCCCGCGGCGTCGCCGCCGCCGTACGTCGACGTCACGCGCGCGCTTCAATTCATGGTCGACAACGACACCCTCGATCTGTACGAAAACGTTGCCATGTGCGATCTCCTCGGATTCTGCGATCCGTGTCCCGGCGAGGACAAGCATTTGCGCGTGCGTTATCGCTATCGTCGCGCCCTCCACGAGGTCACCGTCAAGGCGGACGCGATGGTGTCGCTCCCGAGCGCCGATCACCGCCTTCCCGAAAAGCTTCAAACCATCGATCCGAGAGTGTGATTTCATTCAAAAAAGATCGTCACGATGCGCCAGCCGCGCGCTCGTCCTTTCGACGCGCGTCTCGCCCTCGCATCCATCGCGGCTCGTCGCTCGTCGCGTCGCGCGTCCAACAGTTTCCCGAGCTCGACCGGCGGCGGCGGCGGCGCTTCACTCGGCGCCTCGTCCCGCCCGCGTCCGCGCCCGCGCCGCGCGCGATGGCGAAAGATAAAAACACAAAGGCGCGCGCGAAAACGACGAAGCGTCTGTCCGCGAGCGCGCGCGTCGATGCGGAAATCGCGGAAATCGAAGCCGTCATCGCCGACACCAAGCCCGCGAGCGGTGACAACCCGCTCGCCGTCGCGCCGCGTAAGAGCTCCGACGGCGACGCGGGGACGTCGCTGATGGGAATGCGGAAGTTTGCGCACCTGCCGATCAGCCAGGCGACGAAGGCGGCGCTGCGGGAGTGTAAATTTAAGGAGATGACGGCTATACAGCGAGCGACGCTGCCGCACGCGCTGTGCGGACGAGACGTCCTCGGTGCGGCGAAAACGGGAAGTGGGAAGACGCTGGCGTACGTCGTGCCTTTGATCGAATCGCTGTGGCGGAAGAAGTGGGGACGGCAGGATGGCGTCGGGGCGTTGGTGATATCGCCGACGCGAGAGTTGGCCATTCAGATTTTTCAATGCCTCACGAAGGTGGGCGCGAGGCACACGATGTCGGCTGGGCTGTTGATCGGGGGAAAGGACGTGCAGGAAGAAGCGAATAGGGTGAATAAGATGAATATTTTAGTGTGCACGCCCGGAAGGTTGTTGCAGCACATGGATGAGACGCCGATGTTCGACTGCGTGACGCTGCAAATGTTGGTACTCGATGAGGCGGATCGAATGTTGGATTTAGGATTCACGAAGACGCTCAACGCCATCATCGACAACTTGCCAAAGAATCGTCAAACACTGCTGTTCAGTGCGACGCAGACGAAGAGCGTAAAGGATTTGGCGCGACTTGGGTTGAAGGATCCCGAATACTTATCAGTGCATGCGGAGAGCGTACATTCGACACCGCCCAAGCTGCAACAAATGGTCACCACATGCGCGCTTGAGAAGAAAATTGAAGTGCTGTGGTCATTCATAAAGACTCACTTGAACGCGAAGACGCTCGTGTTTTTCTCGAGCTGTAAGCAGGTGAAGTTTGTGTACGAAATTTTCAAGCGCATGCGACCCGGGGTGCCGCTGCAGTGCATTCACGGACGATTGAAACAGGCGCGACGCCAGGGCGTGTTTTACAACTTCTGCAACGCCAAGGAAACAGTTTTGTTCGCGACAGACGTCGCAAGTCGTGGTTTAGATTTCCCATCCGTCGATTGGGTCGTTCAAGCGGATTGTCCAGAGGACGTCGCGACGTACATTCATCGCGTCGGACGAACGGCAAGGTACACGGCCGCTGGTAAAGGTCTATTGATGCTCACCCCGGGCGAATCTCACTTCATGAAAGAGCTCGAGGTGGCAAAAGTTCCTCTGAAGCCGATCAAACTCAACCCCAAAAAGCAGTCCTCGCGCATTCAAAGCTCGATGCAGGGATTACTTTCTAAGGACAGTGATTTAAAATACTTGTCGCAACGCGCAGTGATTTGCTATCTGAGATCGGTGTATCTCCAAAAGAACAAGAAGGTCTTCGACATCAAGTCTATCGATATGGATGCCTACGCATTCTCCATGGGATTACCGAACGCACCGCGCTTGAGATTCTTACAACAAGGAAAATCAGCCGGCGCGCGCGACGAGAGCGATTCCGACGACGACGACGAAGCGGAAGACGACGCCAGTGATCGAGAGGAGGATGAGGCGAGCGATGATGCTGGCGACGATGATGACGACGAGGACAACGACACTGATGAAAGTACAAGTGAAGAAACCGTTCCGCTCCCGAAGGAGGGTGTCATTCAACGCAAGGGTGGTGGTAGATTTGGTCTAGTCGTCGAAAAAGGCGAGGACGACGACGACGATTTTATGAATGTCAAACGCACAAATCACAAGCTCGTGGGTAGTGATTCCGAGTCCGACGACGCAGAAAAGTATAACGCCGACAAAAAGGCGGCAGAAATCGCGCGAAAGCGCGCGCTCAAGGGCAAGCTGAAAATCAAGGAGAGTGGTCACGGCGCGAACAAACGCGTCGTCTTCGACGAGGACGGGACGTCCATGGCGCCACTCCAGGCGCTCGGGGTAAAGAGTGGCATAGAAGAAGTGAGCGCACCAGGTGAAACTTTGCGAGCGGCCGTCAAGGCGCGTTACGCAGAAGTCGCGGCCGAGCGCAAGGATGCCGACCGAGTGGACAAAGGGCGTGAAAAGGCGCGCCTTCGCGAGGGCCGCCAGCGCAAAAAGCAAAAGCTTCGCAACGCTGAAGACGAGGGCGGCGCCGATGTCACGTTAGGCGGTTCGGACTCAGAAGATAGTTTAGGTGACTTTAGCGAATCGGATGACGATCGCGACGTTCCGCGCAAGAAGAATGTTATCGACCCCGCCGTCGCAGGAATGATGACCGCAGACGAAAAGTTAGAATCACTCGAGGAGCGCGCGTTGCGCCTACTCGAAAGTTAGAATGTGATGATAAAAAATCATTCATAGTAAGTCGTGGTAATCTGTTACATGCGTCTACTCTTGCTATGAGCTTTGTGCCCACAATTAGGGGTACATGTGCGTATTGTAGTGTGGCTCCGGTAAGGAGTGTTCCAGGCCCGTGAGCATCACAGAACTCGGCATGTTTTGCATGAGATCCGCCTTGATTGCGTCCGCCTTTTGCTGGAAGATTCTCTTGGAGGCTTCATCGATCTCCTTCCAGGCCGTAGACAGTTTTTGAGAGATTTCGTCGTGCTTCAAATGCGGTCGCTCCTGTCTGATTCTGGCGCGCAACTCTTCGGCAAAGATGAGGTACGCGGTGGGAGCGCGCTTGGGCTTGCCCGGCACGCTCTTGCCTTTGTTCCGCTTGGATGGCCCGTACACCGGCGGGCGGTATTCTGCTTTCAACTGCTTGTATCGCTCGAGCTCTTTCGCCGCCGCTGCCTTGCATTCGGCGAGCTCCTGCGGGGAGATGTTGTTCCACAACGCAGCCAACTCCGTGGTGACTTGCTGCATCTCAGCGCGCGTAAACTTGGCCTCTGGTTCCGGATGAATCTTCCGCATCACCGCCGCGCGATGCTTACCACAGAAGATCAAATACGCCGTTTTGGCGCGCACGGGCTTTTCACCCTGCGCCTCCACGACGACCGTTCCCTTCGGTTTGCTCTTCAACCGATGCAACTTCTTCAGCAACGCCGGCGAAAACGCAGCCTTCTGCATCTCATACTCCGCCTTCGCCGCGGCCGCCTTCGCCTGCACCTCCTTCTTCTCCTTCTCCGAAATGTTATTCCACATCTCCGCCAACCGCGTCGTCACTAACTGCATTTCGTCTCGCGAAAACTTCCGCGCGCCGTCGTCTCCGTGCACCTCCCGCATCACTCGCTCGCGATGCTTGCTGCAAAAGATCAAATACGCCGTCATGGCCCGTTTCGGCGGCTCCGGCGAGCTCTCATCCGTCAACCGCAACGCATTCTATCGCGCGTTCGCCGCGTTTTCGTCAGTCTCGCGCCCGCGATCGCCCCCTCCCGCGTCCGATTCGCCGCGCGGTTTAAAAAGCCGTTGGCGCGCGCGCCCGAAATCGAAATCACCCGTTCGCGTCGTCGTCGTCGTCGCACCTTCGAGTCCACCATCTCGCGCGCGACCGAGCGCCTGCGTCGCGTCCGCGTCGCGTCCGCGTCGCCGTCAGTCCTCTCGTCGTCACCGCGTCGCGCGCGTGCGTTCGCGTCGCGCGCGTTCGTTCGCGTCCGCGTCGATCGTTCGTTCGCGCGTCGCGCTCGATCGCGCGTCCGAGCGCGGCCGGCGCGCGCGCGCGAACGATCGACGCGCGATCGATCGCGCGCGCACCTCGTCGAGCGTTCGCGGCGTCGCGCGGGCGTCGCGCGCGGTCGAGTGTGTCGCGAGCGCACAATTAGGGTTCGTGACTCGTGTGGCTGTGGGTTCTATGCGCAAACAGTGCGACGATGACGATGGCGCGCGACGCGACCGCGCGCCGACCCGTCGCGCGACCGCGCACGCGCGCGCGCGCGCGCCGGACGCGCGCCGGACGCGCGAGCGAACCCTCGACCCGTCGCGGCGACGCGCGGCGACGCGCGCCGCGCCGAGACGACGCCGCGACGATGACGATGACGATCGCGACGCATCGCGCGACGACGCCGACGACGCGCGCGCGCGCGACGCGGCGCGCGACGCGACCGCGCGAGCGAACGACGAGACGCGCGTCGTCGTCGTCGGAGACGAAGACGGCGGCGACGGCGGCGACGACGACGCGACGCGAGGAGGACGACGACGCGGGCGTCGAGTGCGTGGCGTCGACGATGGGCGCGGAGTGCGTGATCCCGGAACCGACGCGCGAGGCGCGCGGGGTGGAGTGCGTGGGGGTCGGGATGGAGGCGTCGTGCGACGCGGAGGCGCTCGCGGACGAGGCGGGGGCGAGCGCGGGGGCGAGCGCGGGGGCGAGCGCGAGCGGCGGCGCGGCGGCGAATTTGGCGCTCGTGTCGCCGTTTTTTCTGTGGGGGACGTCGATGGTGGCGATGAAAGGGGTTTTGCCGGTGACGTCGCCGATGTTCGTCGCGTCGGTGCGATTGATTCCGTCGGGGTTGATTTTAGTGGCGTGGGCGCTGAGTAAGGGTCGACCGATGCCGAAGACGGCGACGGCGTGGGGCGCCGTCGCGGCGTTCGCCGTCGTCGACGCCGCCATGTTTCAAGGGTTTCTCGCGGAAGGATTGCAGCGCACGTCGGCGGGGTTAGGTTCGGTGATCATCGATTCGCAACCGCTCACGGTGGCGATTTTGGCGTCGATTTTCTTCGGCGAGACGCTCGGCGTCGAGGGCGTCGCGGGATTGGCGCTCGGCGTTCTCGGTCTGTTATTGCTCGAACTTCCGGAAGATGCGTTGAAATCCGTTGTGAACAGCGACGGCGCCGACGCGCTCAGCGCGTTGCGCCTCGAAGGATCGTTGTGGGACAGCGGCGAGTGGTGGATGTTGCTCGCGGCGCAGTCCATGGCCGTCGGCACAGTCATGGTGCGATGGGTGTGCAAGTACGTCGACCCGGTGATGGCGACCGGGTGGCACATGGCGCTCGGCGGCGTGCCTTTGCTCGCGTACTCTCTCGCCACGGAACCGGAACTTTATTCGCATTTGTCTCTGAGCGGCGCCGACGTCGCGTCGCTGTTGTACGCGTCGGTCTTCGGCGGCGCCGTCGCCTACGGCGCCTTCTTCTACTTTGCCACCAAGGGGTCACTCACGAAACTCAGCTCGCTCACGTTCCTCACTCCGATGTTCGCCGCCGCGCTCGGGTATCTCACCCTGGACGAGACGCTCAGCGCCACCCAACTCGGCGGCGCGGCGGTGACGCTCGTCGGAATTTATTTCGTCAACACGCGCGCTAAAGAGGCCAGCGCAGAGTGATTTCACCGATTGTTTTCATCATCGTTTCGAATCGCGCGAGTTCGCTCCGCGGCGTTGTAATTTAGCGCCTGCATTGGTTTCTTCTTCTTCTTCGCGCCGTCGTCGCCTCGCGGTAACTGTCTCGGCGCGGAGCTTCCGCAGATGCAGACGCGACGCGCCTTCGCGCCTCGCGCGCGCCCGGCGCGCGCACCGAGTCAAACGCGCGCGTCTCCGCGCGCGCGTTCGCGACCGCGCGCGTCGATCGCTTCGCGCGCGTCGATCGAGTTTCACTTTGCAATCACCGCGCAGCTCGACTACGGCGATTCCCTCGCGCTCGTCGGCGACGCCGACGCCCTCGGCGCGTGGAACGTCGACCGAGCGTTGGAGTTACAGTGGACGGACGGTGACGCGTGGTGCGCGCGCGCGGACGTGGACGTCGGTGTCGATGGGGTGGCGTTTAAGTGCGTGCGCCGACGCGCGAGCGGCGACGTCGAGTGGGAGGGCGGAGAAAATAAGACGGTGCGCGTGGAGGACGTGCGCGACGCGAAAAAATGCGTCGTTCGTGGAGTGTACGGAGACGGAGCGTGCGCGGTGACGCGCGATGGTGGAGGAGGTGGAGGAGGAGGCGAGACGCGCGAGGACGCTCGAGCGGAGGCTCGCGACGACGACGGCGGCGGCGGCGAGCCGCCGTCGGTCTCGACGAGCGCGAAGGGATGGAGCGGCGGTGAGGTACGGATGATGCAGTCGAACGAGCACACGAGCGATCGGCCGGCGACGATGCGTTGGGATGTGGGCAATTTGGAAGAAGCGAGCGCGGCGCGAGCCGTCGTGCTCGCGGACGAAAGCGGCGGGTCGTGGTTCGAGAAGCTCGCGGCCGTGGCGAATCAAATCGGTATCGGAAAAGAGATCACGCGCGATAAGTTGGCTGTGAGCGCGACGTATTTGCGTTGGATAAGCACCGGGACGATCAAGTGCGTGGAGAGTGGAGGTCATCGTCGTCCAAACGGACCGGCGATGGTGGGTCGGGGGATATTTATAAGTATGGAGCAGGTGCAGGGCGCGATGTATCGTCACGGAACGGATTTGGGCGAAGTTGAGCGCGTTGTTATGCGTCAAGTCCACCCTTGGCTACCTTCGTTCAACGAAGAGTTCACGAACGCCGTGCCGCTGACGCGAATTCGGGACATTGCGCACAGAAACGACATTCCGGAGGATTTGAAGAAAACCATCAAACACACGATTCAGAACAAGCTGCATCGGAACGCTGGGCCAGAGGATTTAATCGCAACCGAAGTTGTGTTAGAACGAATCACCGCGCGTGAGGGCGAGTACTCTGAAGACTTCGTTCGCGAGTTTCGCGAGTTCCACAGAGAACTCAAACGTTTCTTCAACGCCACCGGCGTGTTTGAGCGTCTCGATAGCCTTAGGGGGACTTTAGACGAGGAAACGGAACCGCTCATCGGCGAACTTGGCGAACTGCAACACTCGCTCAACAATCTCAACGACGGCTGGCTCAATCATGAAGGTGCAACGCTGCGTCACACGCTAGACGTCTGCACACGGCTACGATCGTACTTTTGCGCCGGTCTCAGCACGGGGATGCGAAACGACGCTCCGGATGATTCCGTGCGACAACGGCACGCCTGGCGACAGGTAGAAATGTCGCTGGAGGAGTACGCGTTTGTGTTATTAGCGCGCTGCAATAATCTCATGGAGCGAGAGAAGTCAGACAACATGCAGCACGCGGCGAACGTTTCTGCGCTCGCTTTGAAACACATCGGTCTTTCGGGATGGAAGTCCCTCGAGACTGGAATCATCGCACGTGAGCTCATGTCTTGGACTACGAGCACACCCGCGATCGAGGACGGAAATGCGGCCCTTCGCTTGAAGGCAACGCTACAACGCGCAAGGCGACTCATCGAATCGCAAACGAGAGCCGTCATGAGTGGTTTCGGCGACGCTCCCGCACAACTTGCCGACGCATTTGGTCTGGAACACCACGTCGGCGCGACATTTGTCGAGTCTGTCATTCGTGCGAGCGTGGCTTTCCAACTCTCTAGAACGATCGAGATGATGTCGGAGGTGGTTGAACGCAATGTTGACGGGGACGGGTTCGATCCGATCGTCCTCGGAGACGCGCAAGGCGTGCTCGTACTTTTGGACCGTTTGAATCCAGAGAGCGTTCAAGTGCACGGAGACAAGGACATCATAGCGTTTGTCTCCGAGGTCGATGGAGATGAAGAGATTTCGTCGGCGGGAAGCAATGTGAAGGGAGTCATCTTGCGCGACGAGTTGGCACATTTGTCACACCTCGCAATTCGAGCGAGGCAAGAGCGCACGCCCCTCGTTAGCGCACTAAGTGGGGAAGCTCGATCTAAAGTGAGCGCGCGCGTGGGAAAAGACACCGTTTTGAACGTGTCTTCATTACATACCGAGTTGCGCGATTTCGATGGAACGCGCGATTCGCGGGAATCCGGTCATGCGGTGTCGCACGCGGCCGTGTCGCCAACGGCGTGCGCTATGGTGAACGTGATGACGTGTCTGCCCTTGGCGGAAGCCACGATCTCAAACGCTGGCGCGAAATCGTCGACGTGCAGTCGCTTGGCGATCATCGCTCGCGATAGTGCGGCGTTTAAAGCGCCCTCGGGATTCGTCGTGCCTTTCGGATCCATGGAAGCGTCGATTCGCGACGAAGAGCGATTTGGTCAACTTTTGCTCGCTCTCGAAAGCGTCAGCGTGCACGACATCGACGACGCGTGCTCGGCGATCCAAAGCTTTATCGTCGAAAACCTACCAGAGCGCGAGATCGTCGAGAGGGCGTGCTCGGCATTAGACGCGAGCGCTCGCCTGGTCGTGCGATCGAGCGCAAACGTGGAAGATTTAAGCGGCATGTCCGCGGCCGGACTGTACGAAAGTGTCGTGGGCATCGATGCACAAAACGTCACCGAAGTACAACGTGCTATTGCTGACGTCTGGGCGTCGCTGTACTCGCGTCGCGCCGTGCTCGCGCGCCGCGCCGCAGGCGTAAAACAATCCGAAGCGCGCATGGCGGTGCTGGCGCAGGAACTGTCGCCGAACGCGCTCTCATTCGTCCTTCACACACAAAGCCCGATTCGAGGCGCAAAATCTGTACAAGCTGAGGTGTGTGTCGGTTTAGGTGAAACACTCGCGAGCGGTATCGACGGCACGCCTTGGCGTTTTGAGATCGACCGCGCCACCGGCGCCGTGGACGTGCTCGCGTACGCCAATCACGCGTCTTCGCTGCGATGCAGGTACGGCGCACCGACGTTTGGCAAAGTGACGATGGAATCAGTGGACTACTCACGACAAGAACTCAGCACGAACGCAGACGCGAGAGCGCGTCTCGGACGACGGCTTTTGAAGGCGGCGATTGAACTCGAAACCGCGCTCGGCGCGGCGCAAGACGTTGAAGGCGGCGTGCTCGGCGACGACGAAGCCGTAATAATCGTGCAGTCGCGCCCGCAACCAATTTAGTAACGCGATGCACATATCTATGTACTTTTAATGAGAACATAACATTACATCTCCTTCGGCGCGTCTCTTCGCGATCGAAACACGCCGCGCAGCAGTCAATCCGCGGCGTCGTCGCCGCTCCCCTCGTCCGCCGTCTCCACCAGCTCGAACCGCGCGAGAAACTCATCCCCAAAAATCACCTCCCCCCCCACCACCAACTGCGTCGGCACGCCCGGCAACAGCTCCTCCCCATCGATAAACGTCCCGTTCGTCGACGTCAAATCCGTCACCATCACCTTCCCGTCCACCAAATCGATCATCGCGTGCGCCCCGCTCACCGTCGGCACCTCGATCGGCAGGTTCACCGCCTCCGACCGCTGTCGTCCGATCACGCTCTTCGTCGCCTCGATCGTCAGATCTCCCGGCGCGCGCACCGGCGCGTCCAGGTGCGCCATCGATTTGTCCCCGCAGTTTCGCAGCTCGAACCGCGCGCGCGCGTTCGCGTCGCCCTCGCGCGCCGCGCGCGCGCGCGTCGTCGCGCGCGTCGCCGCCCGTCGCGTCGTCGCGCGCGTCGGTCGAACCACCGTCGCCGTCGCCGTCGCCGTCGCCATCGTCGTCGTCGTCGTCGTCGTCGTCTGCCGCGCGCGATCGTCGATCGCGACGCCGCGCGCGACCGCGATCGACGCCGCGGTGTCCTCGCGAACCTCGCGTCGAGGTTCGACGCGCACGGGTATCCCTCGACGCGAGGTTCGCGAAGACATCGCGCGATCGATCGATCGATCGAACCGTCGACCGTTGCGTCTCCGGGCGCCCGCGCGCGGGACGCGTTCGTCGGCGCAGAACGCCGCGCGCGCGGTGGGACGGACGCGCGCGCGCGCACGGGGTCCGCGATGGGCGTCTGCGCGTCGGCGTGCGTCACGGCGCGCAGGACGTCCGGGCAAGGGTGGGACGCGCGGCGAATCGCGTTCAACGCCGAATTCGATTGGCGCGTCCTGGATGCGCGCTTGCGCGAGGGAACGACGGGCGAAGGGAGGGACGCGCGCGTGTCGATAGAGAAGGCGATGGAGTTTATGATGACGACGCAGGGGATGACGCGGGAGGAGGCGGAGGCGGTGATCGAGCGTTGCGGGGAGGCGGAGGAGGGCGCGGTGAAGATGCGAAAGTTCGCGAAGCGGGCGCTGACGAGCGAGAAGAATTTTCCGTTCGCGCGCTCGGAGGTGGACGAGGCGTCGATGACGGATGAATTGTCGCACTATTTTGTGAATTCTTCGCATAATACGTACTTGGACGGCGGACAGTTGTTCTCGAGGTCGACGAGTTCGGCCATCGCGTGGGCGCTCGAACGCGGGTGCAGAGTCGTCGAGCTGGACTGTTACGACGGAGGGTCGAAGGGGCCGATCATCACGCACGGAGGGACGGCGGTGCGCCCGATGTTGTTTAAGGACGCGATCGCGGTTATCAACGACAGGGCACACGTAGCTAGCGAGTATCCGGTGATTGTGACTTTGGAGAATCACGCGAGTCGGGAGACGCGCGCGGTGATGGCGAAAATCATGCGACACACGTTCGGCGATAAACTCTGGACGCCGCCGTCGAAAGGCGAAGGCGAAGGCGAAGAAGAATCATACGTGTTGGACCGCTGGCCATCGCCGGCCGAGTTGAAGGGTAAAGTGATAATTCGGGACAAGGTGAAGCACAAGCAAGACGAAGTCAAGAACGCATCGTTCGGCGTCGGAAAAGTGTTCGAGGCGATATCCTCGAGGGGCAAGTCTAAGTCTACTCGGAAGCTTCTACAGGAGAGCACCAAAGCTACACTTTCAACTGGGAAAAACAAGCTCTCGGTGGCGAACTCCGTGGTCAACCTCTCCAAAAGTGCGCCTGCAGGCGTTCCTGAAGACTCCGATGGGACGAGCGAGGACGACGGCGGCGAGGACGACGAGGACATCAAGGCACTCGTCTCATTGCGAAATTTGAAGTTTCATGGTTTCAAGGAAGCGAAAGATCTCGGTACAAAGTTTTCTTGCAGTTGGAGCGAGAACAAGGCCAAGAAATTAGTCGAAAAGTCGAGCCAAAAGGATTTGCTCGAATTCACCAAGGCGCATTTGCTTCGCACGTACCCGGGCGGTCAACGCATCATGAGTAACAATTACGATCCCTCCGACGCGTGGTCCATAGGCGCATCGCTCGTCGCGCTCAACTTTCAGGCGCAAGACAGATATATGTGGGTGAACCAAGCCAAGTTTGCGGTCAACGGTGGGTGCGGTTACGTGAAAAAGCCCGACTATTTAATCAACCCGTCGGTTCAAAGACCGACCAAGCCTAGAATTCTGCGCATACACGTCTTCTGCGGACTAGGTTGGGAAAATTTCAAGGATGCCGATTTCATGTCGGCACCGGATACGTTCATGAAGATTTCCCTCTTCGGTTGCGTCGCCGATCGCTTGTCCGCGACTTCCAGAGGGAATTCAATGAGAACGTCGGTGTACTCCAAGGCACGAGTCGGTCCGTGCGCTCAACCCATTTGGAACGAGCACTTTGACTTGGAAATTCGCGAGCCCGAACTCACGGTGCTACAAATCCAAGCCATGGACAAAGATGGCGCGCGCGATGAGTTCCTCGCACACTACGACGTCGCCGTTAGCGCTTTGCGCGAAGGCGTCCGCATTGTACCGTTGCTCGCGCGCGACGACGAATACGTACACGACAGCAAGTCCTGCGCTGGCGTTTTGTGCAAGTTTGAGTGGCTCGATGAGAAAAGCTCGTCCAACGATGCTCTGCCAGCTCGAACGAACGAGTCAAAAGAGACGACCAACATCTCCGAAGATGCGTAACAGACTAATATGTGGCTGTGGACGTCGCCGACGTCTCAGCGTCTCACACTTCTTACTTTTCTATGTGTAGAACATTCGCGTTGTAAACTTAACAAGCCCCCATCTTAACGATGTTCGTCGTCTCAATCAGCACGATGGTACCGAGCTGTGTGACACTCGTCTGTACCAACGAACGACACCGCTAAAATTCCTGTGCGCTTATTTTCCCTCTAGAACCCTCGCGGCAATTCCGATCGCGAATTCGCCGGCTGAATCGTGCGCTAGATCGACGCGTGCGCGCCCACTCCTTCGATTGGCCGCGGTAAACGAAAGAAGAACCCTCTTCGATCGTATTGGCGCGATTGTAGATCGAAAACGCGCGCCTCGTCGCGGAGCATTCGTCGCAATTCGACCGATCGGACCTCTGCCCTAACAATTGGCATCAAATCCGTGCTCAAGTCGAGTTCGAGGGCGATCGAGGGCGGTGATCATGGCGCAGACGGCGTATGGAGCGCAGGCACAGCGATTGCTAAACGCAGCGTCGACTTCCGAGCAGATAGAGATCGCGACGAACGTGCGAGATGGTATTGAAGTCGTGCACACGAGCGAATACGTGCACTTTCTCAAGAGCTATTTCCCGATTTTCAAAGAGATCCTAACGAAGAAGACGGAACCGACGCTGGTAGATGACGAAGAGAATGCACTGCGTCATGTCATTTACGAGATTTTGAATAGATTGCCGTTTAACGAGGTCCTACGGCCGTATGAGCAGGAACTGTTGAATTTGGCTTTGGACCCGTTGGCGTCGGAGAACGAGAAGAACGCGCTGCTATGTTTGCGAATCATCTTTGACTTGCACCGAAACTTTAGACCTTCAATGGATGAGCGTCGCTCGCCGTTTTTAGCGTTCGTTTCCGACGTATACACCTCGGCAGAGGAGTGCGTTGAGAACATTCTGGGCGGGACGGTGAAGCAGCGCGGGCGGAAAGAGAAGCCGTCGAATCCATGTGAGATACCGGCGTTGGAGTCGTTTAAAGTGATGACAGAGTGTCCACTCATCGTCATGTTGCTTTATCAGCTCTACAATCGCAATATACAGACTGAAGTATCGGCGATGATACCGCTCATGGTGAAGTTTACAAGCTTGGAAGGCCACGATTCTGACTCAATGTCGCCGACGATGCGAACGATATTTTGCGACCTGAAAGCGGCTCAAGTGAAAACGATCAGCTTCATCGCGTATCTTCTTCGAGGTAGCGCGTCTCTAGTGGAGCCGTACCAAGAAGCGGTCTCTGACGCCATAGTCTCGTTGCTGAAGACTTGTCCAGATGTCGTAGCGACGCGCAAGGAGCTCTTGGTCGCCACGCGCCACGTGCTGAGCGTTCCTGCATTTTGCAAACGGTTCTTTGCGCATTTGGATTTGATGATGGATGATGATATCCTCGTCGGTACGGGGCGAATGTGCATTGAAAGTTTGCGACCGCTGGCTTACTCGTTCCTCGCTGAACTAGTGCATCATATGAAGGCGGAGCTTACGCTACCGCAGATTCGCCGAGCTGTGCACATCTTTAGTCGGAACATGCAAGATACTACTTTGCCAATGTCGACGCACATGACATGCGCGAGGCTGATGCACCATCTTGTAGAATCCATATTCCGCATGCGCAGTGAGAAGACCCAAGCGGAGCAGGCTCGGCATCTTTTAGTGCACATCATGTACGCCACTGTAGCAAAGTTTAGAACGCTGCGTTCGAATGTCCCCGAGCTCTTAGAGACTGCGAACGATTTAGAGAAAGCTATCAAGGCAAAGGTGGCGAAAACTGACAAAGCTGCAGGGCCACCTAAAGTAGACAGCGCTGAAGGAACGGCGAGCAAAAAAGTTGATGAAACGGCGAGCGGCGCAAAGAACGCCGCTGCTAACGATGAGAAGGATCCAGAGCTCCCTAGTCACGAGAAGCTCAGATCGCTTTCAGATAGCAAAGCCATCATCAAAACATTGACAATCGGTATGAAGACACTTCTGTGGAGTATTACGAACTTTAATGGTTCTGAACCCACCGACTTGGGACTGGATAGCATGGAGCTCAGGCGCTCGGCTGGATTTATTCGCAACGGAGTGAAGTGCATGCAGTTGTTCAAGGGCACGGAGTGCACAGAAATGTGCACGCACTTTTCCGAAGCTTTGGCGGTATTAGAACCGCGAAATTTCGTTGATATTATCTGCTTACACTTTGATCACTTTTTCACGGGAATGTTAGAACTGCCAACGATGGTACAAGTTCCCCATTTGTTGTTGCAGAACGCGAAATTGTGCCGGTATGCCGCCGATGCGTTTGTGACTTACTTATTGGAGAAAAAGTTGTCGTGCTTAAGCGATCAATCGTCACAAGAAGCGCAGCTAGTGTTAAAGCTTTTCTCATTGTTACTTCATGCGGTGAGTAAGCATAGCAACTGCGAAACTGTACTGAGCTCGCACGTCATCACGATGATGGAATCATGCTTGCAGGCGATACGGGAGCACGAGAATCCTACGGCGTACATCAGGTTACTTCGGTATTTGTTTCGAGCGATGGCGCAAGCCAAGTTTGACGTTCTTTACCGAGAAGTCGTACCAATTTTGCCTGCCAGTCTCGACTGCTTGCTCGAGATGTTGAACGGACCCGATCCGCACGAGTTACACGACACCGTAGTAGAGTTGTGCCTGATTCTGCCGGCGCGGCTGTCTTCAATTCTTCCACATTTACCGAAGCTCGCGACGCCGCTGTGTAAGGCGCTTCGTGCTCCAGTAAACGAACTGAACTTACTAGGCCTACGCACTTTAGAGTTCTGGGTCGATTCATTGAATCCGGAGTTTCTCGACCCGTGCATAGCCGAAGTGGAATCCGAGTTGATGCTCGCGTTGTGGGCGATGCTCAAGCCTCAACAGAGCGGGTCGCCGTTCGGCGCCAAGGCGATGCAACTGATCGGTAAACTTGGTGGACGCAACCGTGCGTTTCTTAGAAGTCCGTTGGAGTTGGATGCGAAAAGTAATCCCGAGCACGGTTTGAGAATGATTTTGATGTTCAAGCCAGAGACTTCGTTTCTGGTCCCCTTGGATCGTTGCATCGTGTTGATGCAGAACATTCTTTCAACGCCACTGATCCCGAACGTCAAGGCGTCCGAGGCACTCATTCGTCACAGACGCCAAGCGTTGACTTTTATTAGGACGTGCTTGATTTCCGCGTTGAACTTGAGCGCTGGCCACGCTTTATCTGGGTCTGTAGAACAAATAGAAAGTGCCATCGAAGCTGCAATTTCCAACGGGTGGGGGAAAAAGTTTGACTCTGCAACCGTCGCAGAGGGCTCGACGCAATTAGGTAACAAAACAAAGAGTCAGCTTGTGGCAGAGCAGAATGTTTTCAAACAGTTGGTCATCACTGTGATCGCTGCTGAATGCGACCCAACTTTGAAGGAAACCGATGAGACGTTCATGGATAGCGTTTGCGAGCACATGGCCATGTTGTTCGTTAGCAACGCTGTGCGGCCCGAGCAACCTGTGGCCGATAGAATGGATCACGATTCAATCGATCGCCCGCGTTCGATGAACCTCAAGATCTTGGAAACGACGCTCTTCTTAGACGCGCTAATGAAGTCGCTCGAATCTCCAAAGCAAGTGCACTTAAATGCAACTTTGAAGACGATAGGTACTTTTATCGACGCGGTGCTCATTTTAACTCGAGACGAAGTTGACGAGATTCAAGCCGCTGAAGACACGATGGAGAAAAAGCCGACGCCGAAAAAGTCGAAGAAGAAAACGATGGACGTGGATGAGAGTTCCTATCCTAAATTAGCAGCCTTTATTGAGGCGCTGCTGCCTCGATTGGTCCACTGTTGCTACAAACAGGAAGCGCACTGCATCATCGGCGGTGTTGCTGGTTTGGACAGATTGTGCAAGAGTTTGCCGACGTCTATCCTCAAGTCTCGTCTCCCCGACATACTTCCCGCGATAATGCGCGCGATTCAGCTACTTCCAGTGTACGCGATGACGCAGAAAAAGGAAGCTGAAGAAGTGTTTTTGCGAATCATTGAGAGAAGCATTCCGAGCGGAAGCGAGCCGCCGACGGTGATTGAAGGCGATAGCGGCGATGGCGTTGCAGCTAGTGTGTCAATTCTCCTTGAAGAACTGCGTAGCGTAGCGAGCACGTGTGCATGTCGTACTGCGGTCGAGAAAGCGCTTTTGGGGATCGCTGAGCGAACCTCGACTACCATGGAAAGCATTTTGTCGCAATCCAAGTCACATTTGACCGTGTTGCTTGAAAAGCCGTTGCAGACTCGACACGTGTTGGCCCAGATTCAACTGGTGAAGTTTGTCGACTTTTGCTTGATTCGTTCGCCATCGCTGATCCCATTGAAGGATATGTCGGTACAAACTAGCCCGGGCGCGTTCTTTAACGCTGTGCTCCTTGTCGCTGAGAGTGATGACAATACAGTTTTGAACGTCGAGACGCAAGAGAACGAGTCGCTGTCCACTCTTCGGCAGTCGTGCGTGAAAGTCTTGAGTACCGCCCTGAGCACACCTGAATTTTCAAAATCAGATAGCTCGGCCGACATTGTTGCTGTGCGCGAGCGGATTTCGACGGTGCTCTTCACGAGCTTGACGTCTCGTAATGGAGACATCGTGGCTATCGCAAAGCGTGGTTTGGTTGAAGTCAAGCCTCACATGAACAAGAACACGCTCAAGCAATCCGTGAGCCCGATTTTGATGAACTTGCAACATCTCTCAAAGCTGACAATTCCGCTGTTAGAAGCATTGGAGTACTTACTCGAACTTTTAGCTGAGTGGTTCAGCCCGACACTGGGTGAGAAGTTGCTGGAGCACATCAAGTATTGGCTGGAGCTCGACGCAAGCGCGCCGAGTGTACCAGGACAGATTCGAAAGTCTCCGAAAGATGCGAAGTTGATCGCGTCGATCGTCAACTTGTTTCACTTACTTCCGAAGCTTCGCGACGGTAAAAGTGATGCAAAAGCGAACGAGCCGAAGCTTACGCCGTTTGATTTCATCAAGCCTTTGGTGCGCGACGTGATGGCGATTGAGGCGACGATGCCCCCTGAAAGTGTGTACAGCGAGGCCAACTCCCTTTACACCGTGCCGCTTACGAAATTTCTGTGCAAGTATCCGAAAGAATCGATCGCGTACTTCTTGGCGCGTCTGGACCAGCCGGAACACTTCTCCCTCTTCGTAAAGATTCTCAAGTTATCTGAAGGCGCCGAACTTCTGAACGCGCTCACCGCGACTTCTTCCAAGCTGTTGCGTGTGATCTTTGGTGCCAATGGCGAACTAGATGAACACGACAAGATCGCGATGAAAGACTTGCAGAAGAACAAAGACCCACAGCTTGCCTACTACAATGGCTTGAAGCTCTTATCTACGATTGTTAAAATCATGCCAAAGTGGCTCTCCGAGGAGAGCGCCATATTGACGCAACTAGACGAATGTTGGGACAGCGAAGAACGGGCCGATCGTTTGCTCAACGGATATACAAACTCGCTTCCGGCAATGATGGAAAGCAAATATCTCGTGAAGTGCTTCCTTTCTGTCGTCAAAGGCGATCGTTCTCAGGTTCAAATACTGTTTAAGATCATGCCAGTGCTCTGCAAATGTAGCGTGGTGGATTACACCTTCGTCCGAGAATTCATAAAGTCTGAAGTCGTCGACGTGTACACACCGGCAGAGCGCAACGCAGTCTTGACACAATTTTTAACCGAGTTTCGCGAGCAAGCCGAAGCCGGCGGCGAAGCCGATCCGGATGTTCTCGTCACCGCGCTCAAGGTTTTGATAAATCCAATGCTTGAGAAAGTTCTCGTCGGCTGTGCCGACGAAGACGGAGAGGCGTCAAGTGAGGCTCTTGAAGTCGTCACTGACGAATTCGTGAACGAACTGGTCGATGATGTGCTCGAACCCTCCGATGGTGACAACACCACGTTGTACAACGAGTCCCTTCTTATTCAGTTGCTACAACTAAGCACGTTGCTTATTCGTCACGTTCCCAAAACTTTGGTTAATCATCGTAAGGAACTCATCAAGTTCGGATGGAATCACTTGAAGCGTGAAGATTCTTCGAGCAAGCAATGGGCCTTCGTCAACATCAGTTACTTTTTACAGGCGTATCAAGCGCCAGAAAAGATCATATTGCAAGTCTTCGTTGCGTTACTTCGGGCATATCAACCAGAGCAAAAATCATTAGTTACCGAGGCGCTTGACGCTCTCACTCCAGCGTTGCCTTTGCGTCTTCAACCAGGTGAGCACAAGCACCCGATTTGGATTCGATACACCAAGAAGAGCTTAATCGAAGACGGTCATTCGCTTCCGCAGCTCGTTCACATTTGGAACTTGATTGTGCGGCATTCCAAGTTGTTTTACTCATCACGAGCGCAGTTTGTTGGGCAGATGGTAAACTTGCTTTCGCGTTTGGGCTTGCCCACGAGCTCTTCGCATTCTAACCGAGTGCTTTCGGTCGATTTGGTCGAACTCATCATTAGCTGGGAGAATGATAGAATCACTGGAGTAGGATCGAACGAAGCTGAGCCGTCGACGACTGGAAAGCGCAAGGCGGCGGAGAGTCCAGAAAGAGACGAGGAAGTCACGACGCCGACTCGTCGCGGAAAGAAGGGTACCAAAAAGTCGAAGAAGGAAGAAGCCGAAAGCAAATCACCGGGACGTTCAAAGCGCGCTTCGCGCTCGGCGAAGCAGACCAAGGAAGAAGAGGAAGCTACCGAAGAAATGGTTAGTGACTTACCGGATACAGAAAAGCTCAAATCGATGCCCAAATCGGCCGACGATCAAGATGAAGAAAAGGAGTTTGAAACGTCGCCGGCGATGGCTGAAATCATCGTCAACTTCCTCGTTCGAATGACTTTCATCACTGGAGAAGGTAAGGACCAAGACGCACAAGTTCTCAATGTGCGAACTTTAGATCTCCTCTCAAAGGCGTTGGCGATGTGGCCGTCTGTGCGCATCAAGTTCACTTTCATCGACAAGCTCTTGACATTGGCAAATCAAGCCCAACGCGATCCCACGTCTACCCTCATCATGGGTCTTTCCGTTCTCAAGTGCGCATTGAAGACGCCCGATTACGAGTTCGTCACAGAAAGCATTCAACAAACTCTTCGCCTCATCGAACCTTCCTACTCGTCTGCGAGCCGTGAAGCGCATGGGCTTTTGGGTGAAGTCATCGGTGAGATACTCAAGTGTAACGGCGATTCGAACGGCAAGCACGACGCTGATATCGAAGAATTGAGGCAGCATATCGGGGTGTTTTACGTAAAATGCACGGAAGATGCCATCATTTCAAAGAGTTCGCCGAATAACGACCAAGCAAACACGTCATTGGCTGGCATTCTCACGGTGGTTGAATCCGAAGCCGTCTTTGCCGCTTCTAAGATTGACACGTATCTGCCAAACTTGATGAAGGTGCTCGCGCGCATGACGCACGAGTTGAATACTGCGTCCGCCGCGGGTGAGCTTCAGGCTGCGCATCCGAAGCGTGGTCAAGCGCCCCCTGAAGTGCTCGAACCAGAGTACGGTAGCGTTGCCTACTGCATGGCTAAGTGCATCAAGATCTTATCTCAGCGAGTCATTGCGGCTGGCTCAGATCAGAAGCAGATTTTCTTGCGTTTACTGCTACAACTCATTAATGACAAGTCAACGCACGGTAACGTTCTCATGGCTATTCTCGACGCTATGGTTACTTGGACGGACGACTTAGCCTTGGGCGAAGGCGGCACTCCCGAAGACAACGATACACGTGTCGGTAGCTTGAACGCAAAGGAAACCGTCTTGTTCTTGTCCAAGCTTGCACAGTTGACGCGCATGGGCCTCGCCATCACGCAAACGCAAGCATGGGAAGAAAAGCTTTTGGGGGCGATTTACAAACTCTGTGCACCCGAGGGCAAACACGACCCAGCCGTGCGCACTGAAGTGTTCCTCAAAGTCGAACGTACTCACCTGCTTGGTCTCCGCACTCGAAGGCCGGAGCTCCGTAAGAAGTTCTTTGCACTTTATCACGACGCCATCGGCAAGTCGCTCTTTCAGCGCTTGCAGTATATCTTGACCATTCAAGATTGGGATGCTATGGCGGACACTTTCTGGTTGATGCAAGGCCTGGATTTGATTCTCAGCACGCTCGCCGAGGATGAAAGAATCATGCTTGCTCCGAACAGTGCGTTGATCACCCCGCTTCTGCCGATTGATTCAGAGACAAAGAAACCTCTACCCGTTCCGGCTAAATCAAAAAACGCGAAGGCAAATCCCGCCGAACTCGACGATTTGATCAAGCGCCACGCGAAGTTCCTCCACGAAAAGGCGCAGATTCGCGTAAATGACTTAATGTCGCCGCTTCGACAAGTGGCGACGAGGAACGCACACATTGCGTATTATCTCTGGGTCTTGATCTTCCCCATCGTTTGGGCGACATTGCAACGCGAAGAGCAGTTGCAACTTGCCAAACCGATGATTGGTTTGCTCAGTAAAGAATCGCACCTTCGTCAGGCCGCAGTGCGTCCAAACGTCATTCAAGCTCTACTGGAAGGAATATCTCTTTCTCAGCCGCAGCTGAAGATTCCAAGCGAGTTGAGCAAGTTCCTTGGTAAGACGTTCAACGCATGGCACACCGCCATCGCTTTGCTCGAGAATCACGTCGTGCGCTATCCGCAAGAGGCTAGATGCTTCGACGCTCTCAGCGAGCTTTACCGATTGTTGAACGAGCAAGACGTTTTGGTTGGCTTATGGATGCAGCGTTGCCAGTCCGATGTCACACGAGCAGGTCTCTCTCTCGTGCAGCACGGACACTGGCAAGATGCGCAAGATGTCTTCTTCAAAGGTATCCAGCTCGCCACCGCTGGGCAGGCTCCGGGAGTGTCGAAGACGGAGATGTGTCTGTGGGAAACGCAATGGCTGAATTCAGCGAAACAACTGAATCAATGGGACTTGATTTCTGACTTCAGTCGAACTGTTGAGCACAGCGAGTTGATGGTGCAGAGCATGTGGCGACTTTCAGATTGGGCGGGTGTGAAAGATCTGATGCCGAGCGGCACGCTGAATGAAATCGAGGAAACCCCCGAAATCACCACAGTTCGCGCGTTCGCCTCACTTGTCAGTGGACGCGTACGCGAAGCTGAACAGCACTGGGCGAACGCCGTTAAGTCATCGCTTGATCGATGGTGGCGTCTTCCAGAGACCGGTTCAACGTGCCACATTCCGTCGCTTCACATGTTCAACGCCATCGCGGAAGTACAAGAATCTACGCGCATCTTGCTCGAACTTTCCAATACCCAACGCCGAGGCGTGCAAGGGATCACGAACAATCGCACGTTGGTTCAGGACATCATGGAAACTTGGCGTCTGCGCACACCCAACGAATGGGATCCGGTGCCGTGGTGGAGCGAGATCCTCATGTGGCGCGGAAACATGCACAACATCATGACGCACGCAGCAAAGCAAATCGGCGAGCAAAATCCCGCGATGTTGCAAGTAACGCAACAGCTCGATCAGCTCGGTCAACGTGAGCGCGCGTGGAGTTTGAATAAGTTTGCACGAGCGGCGCGTAAACAGCGCTTGCCTGAGGTTGCGCTGAACATCTTGTCGCGTCATCAAGGTCAAGTTGAAGTTTCAGAGGCTTTCTCAAAGCTTCGAGAACAATGCGAAGCGTACCTCGCGTTTGAGAATGAAGCCATCACTGGAATCAATCTCCTTGAATCTGCGAGTCTGGAGTTCTTCTCACCACCGCAAAAGGCTGAGTTATTCCGCCTGAGAGCAAAGTTCCAAGAGCAGCTTGAAGATTACGACGCTGCGCACGCGTCGTATTCGACTTCTGTGTCGTTGTGCAAGCAACGCGCCGAGTCGTGGCTGTCGTGGGGCAAGTTTTGTCGAATGCGCGGTGATGACGGCTCTATTTCAAACATTGCGCAACAAACAGCGACCTGCTACTTGCAAGCCGTCAAGCACAACGTTCACGAGAATCGACACCAGTTGATTCATGTGATTCAAATGCTCGCGTTTGACGTAAATCCCGAGCCTATCAGCCTCGCCATCGTGCGTCATCTCGACGCTTTGCCCACTTGGGTTTGGATTCCTTGGATTCCACAGCTACTTCTGTCTCTCGCACATCAGGAACAAGCGTATGCTTTGGCAATTCTCAAAGACGTCGCCGCCGCGCACCCGCAAGCGGTTTACTACCAATTGCGCACGTGCTTACTCGAGCGAAGAGACTCGGCGGCGCGAGCGACTCAAACTGCGCGCACAATTGCCGAGAAGAGTGGCGCTACTCAGAAGTCATCCAGCGCCCCAGGCACACCTTTACCACCCGATGTTGCCGCGGCTGCATCGCGCGCGAAGGATGCCAACTGGGCTTTCGAAGCGGCGAAAGAAATCATGGAACACATTCGAACCAGACACGGCAACTTGGTCGGCGAGCTCGAAGTCTTACTTAGCGAACTCGGTACGAAATTTGCGTGTACGCCTGAAGAACGGTTATTAGTTGTCGTCTACACGTTGTTGCACCGATGCTACAAGTATCCAGCGGCGACGACCGGCGAAGTTCCGGAGAGCTTCAAGAAGGAACTCATAGGCGTGTGTAAGGCCTGCTTCAGCGCGGATACTTCGGCGAAGCACGCAGATTTCGTCGAAGAATACAAAGCGAGTTACGAACGCGAATTGAATCCGGAGGAAAGTACATTTCCGACGACGGTTGCGGAACTCATGGTGAAGCTTAAGGCTTGGAAACAACGCTTACTGAACGATGTTGAGGATCGATTGCCGGCGACGTTGCGTCTCGAGGCTGAATCCGACCAGCTCAGAAATGTCACGTTTCACGAGATTGAAATTCCTGGGCAGTATTCGGGCGACTTGACGTTTGGCGTCACCGATCGCTTTGTCAAGCTCGAGCGTATCGGTGCCGATGTGCACGTCGTGCGACGGAACGGAAACTGCTTACGACGCTTAGAGTTCCTTGGCACGGATGGTTCGTCCAAGCAATTCTTGGTCCAGACGTCGCTAACACCGGCGGCGCGCGGTGAGGAGCGCATGGTGCAACTTTTGTCCACATTGAATGGAGTTTTGGCCAAGCACACAGAGACGAGACGTCGAAACATGTGCTATTACACCCCAGCCATCGTTCCAGTATGGCCACAAGTGCGCTTGCTCGAAGACGACGATGCAAACGGCACGTATGCCGAGGTGTACGACGCCAACTGCGCGCGTTACGGCCGCGAAGCAGACTTACCGATTACGCTCTTCAAGGCCGCGCTCGACCCTGCGATTCTGGGAGAAGTTACGGGCACCGAAGAGGTACTGGAGCTTCGCCTGAAAGCCCTGATGGAGATTACGCAAAAGCACGTGACAGAAAATATCTTCTCGCAGTACATGTACAAGACACTTCCGAGCAGCTCGCACTTGTGGACGTTTAAGCGTCAACTTTCGCAGCAGCTCGCAATGTCAAGCTTCTTGTCCGCGCTCCTACGCATTGGCGGCCGAACACCGAACAAGATCATGTTCGCCAAGAATACTGGCAAGATATTCATGCTTGACTTCCACCCGGCGTTTGATCAAAAAGGTATTGTCGAGTACATCGAACCCGTGCCGTTCCGCCTAACGCGAAACTTGCACACGTTCTTCACACCGTTTGGCGTCAAGGGTGACTTTGTCGCCTCCATGGCGTCCGCCGCGCAAGCGTGCACAGCGCCCGAAGCTGACTTAGAGGCCCATCTTGAATTATTCTTTCGCGATCAACTCATGGTTTGGCCGTGGCGTCGCATGGGCGGCGACACCCCTCCCGTGAGCCCGTCGCCGTCGGAGATTAAAAACATGGCGCGCGCCAATGTACAGGAGGTGCTTCGGAGGTTACCGATCATCGCCCCGACCCCGGTACTCCCCGACACGTCGGACACGGTACCGAGCGTTCAAAAGGCTGTCTTACACCTGGTCGATGCCGCTCTTAACATTCGCAACGTCAGTCGTTCCGCAGCGATTTGGGCGCCTTGGTATTAATCCTTGCAGGAAATGTAACAAAAATCTAATATCTGTACTAAGTAGACTTCACCGCACACACCCGCGTCGCGCCCCATGGGGCGCGACGTCCGCAAAACCGCGAAACAAACGCCTGCGTCGACGTCCGCTGCCGCGTCGTGGCCGTCCGACGTCGTCTTCCTCGATTCGTTGCGCTACGACGCGGCGAGTGTGTCCCCAGACGTAATCGAAAAGTATGCCCCGAGCGCGCGCAGCGCGATCAAGCACACGCGCGCGAATGATAGGAAACGCGCGCGAGGGCGCATCATCGATGATGCGACGCATCCGGCGCGCGGAGAGTTCGGCTTGTTCGCGAACACGCGGTTGAGAGGTAGGGAACGAATCATCGACTACCACGGCGTGGTCACGACCGCGGTGGATTGTTCCAAGACGACGGATTATTCGCTCGCGTTCGGCGACGCGAACGAATTGGCTATCGACGCAGAAAAGGAAGGGAACGACGCGCGATTTTGCAACGACTTTAGAAACACGGGTCGATCGCAAAATGCGAAATTTGAGTCCTACGTCGACGAGGCGGGACACGCGAAGCTCGCGATTTTTGTGCTTCCTCAAGCGACGATTGCGAAGGGTGAGGAGATTTTGATCAGCTATGGAAAATCATTTTGGAAACATAGAGTAGGGGAGGACCTTGAGAGTTTTCGTAGCGACGTGTAGGTGTGCGGAACATGTGTATTTGTATTAGAATAGAACTCTGTAGCGCTTCGACTTAGTCATCTTCGCTAGACGATTCCTCCTCGCTCGAGGCCTCTTCGAGCCAATCGATGAACGGTTGCGCGAGCCTGAGAAACTTTTTATCCGCTTCGTCGGCCTCGGCCTTTTCTTCCGCCCAAGCTAACACGCTCTCTTCGCCGATGACGTCCATGTCGTAGAGCATGTGCAGAATTTTGGCGAAGGATGGCACGCAGACGGCGCCACCCATGCCTTTGAAGACCTCATCCTCGGAGCAAAACTCTTCGAGCGTTAACAAAGCCTCGACTTGGTCATCTTCACTCCGAAGGAACCTCGATAAGAGTGGCGCCCACTCCTTCAATCGCTCTCGCAATCGTTTCAACAATTCCGGCGTGCCCGACGGCGCCGTCGCCGGGTACAGCTTTACGTTTTCGCGAGACGTCTTACCGTGCGCCGGTAACGTCAATCCGACTATCGTCATCAAAACATATCGCGCAATATCGGCGAACGTTCTATTTTCCGCCATCTTCAAACCTTGCAGCTCGACCACTGCATTTTCCTGAGCGTACCCTTGCTTGACGCAGCGCAAAAACGTCTCCGCGACTTCGCGCTGAAACACGCCCTCGCGCTTGACGTCTTCTTGTTCGTCGCTATCAGACTCCGCCACCGCTGCCGCCCTTGAATCGGGGGCGCTCTCGCGTTTCGCTTCGTCGGTAGCGTATTCGTGTGAGCAATCATACGGCTCTCGCGCTTTCGGCTGGGCGATGTTGCGAAACCAGCTTTCCTCGCGCGGGGCCCACACGTACCCGGCTCCGCCTGCACCAACAGACGTGGGCGCCCAAATCGCGCTTGTGTCCGCGCCCGCTCGTGCTTTCGCCGCAGCGAGCGCTTCAGCGATCTGTTCCATCGTGTGTTCACCGAGAACTTCGTCGCGAACGAGTTCAAGCTCGCCGAGTCCGAGCGACGTGGACTGCTCCGAGTCGTCCGAATCGTAATCGTCGTCTTCGATAGCGGGCTGCGCCTTGAGCGAAATTCGCGTGTTTGGTTTCACGCTGAATCCACTTCCTATGACGACATCCGCGGCTAACACGCATCCGGCGGTGACATGTGCGTAGGCGTGCACGACGACGGCTTCTTGCAAGATGGCGCTCGTTACCGAAGATTCGTTTTCGATGCGCGCACCATCGAAGATATACGCGCCTGAGATGACGCAGTTCTGTCCTATGATAACGTTCTTTCCGATCACACTGTGCGATACCGACGTGCCGGCGCCAATCATCGTTCCTGCACCGATTGAGCATCCCTTAGTGAGCTTGGCCGATTCGTGCACTTCGCAGTCGGGGCTCAAATAATTGTTCCCCCACGTGTGCGTGAACGTCTGTGGATCTTGAACTGGTACGACGCGCGTGTCCGGTACGTACGGAAACGTCCATCTGTTCAAAATATCGCGTGAAACCGCGTCGTAAGAGCGCAAATTGTGCACGCGCGCGGCGTAATCGTATCGCGAAATCTCATACCCGTAAATCGTGTTCCCCAGCTCCCGCTCGTTAAGCGTCCCGACGATGAAGTCCCGACGAATGTGCTGATAATCGAAGTTGTCCGTGAATAGCATCAAGAACTCGGGTGCGCAAATATCGACGTGACAATCCATCAAATCCGTCCTCACTCGAATATTCTTGACCTCCCCGAACAACGACGCGTCCAGCGACGTCGGCGGCAACTTCGTCGCGCTGTGTCCACTCCCGTGCTCCTCGTAATGTACGATCTTATTCGTCTCCGCATCCATGGCGATGGTCAAATTCGAATCCCCATACCTCGATTCTCTCACGCTCGCCCCGACGTTTCGCAAGCACACCGTCATCACCGCCAACTTTTCCTTCTTCCTCCTCGCCCGGTGTCGCTCCAGCGCATCCTTCAGATCGATGTTCGTCACGACATCCCCACTCACCAGCACGAAATCGCTCCGTATGACGTGTTTATGATCGATCAACCGCAGCGCTTCGCCCGCGCTGACGCAGCTCGCACTCGGCACGCACTTCGTCGTCATCCTTCTTCGCTGTCCCGGTTTCGTCTCTTTATCCCCGGCGTCTCCTTCCCCCCATCCCGCGCTCTTCAGGTACTGATCGATCATCTCCGCGTGCGCGCACGCCAAGACGTACGTCTCCTCGACGCCCTGCGACGACAACCACTCGAGGGTGTACTCCAACATCGGGACGTGGCCGAGCGGGACGAGCGCCTTGGGCGTCTTCTCCGTCAGCGGTTTGAACGCGGTCGCGAACGAGTCCGCGAGGACGACCGCCTGGAGCGTCGGCTTGACGTGCACGTCCGCGGCCGCGGGCTTGGGCGCCATGGCGACGCGCGAAGCGACGCCGACGCGGCAAAAAGTGACGCGCGCGCCCGCGCGTCCCGCCGCGCGGTGGCGTCGACGATGGCGCACGAGCGCGCGCGAGACGACGGCGAGGACGAAGACGTGCTGTACGGCGATCTGGACGCGCGCGAGGGCGCGCGCGGGGCGGAAGCGGCGAGCGCGGGAGCGATCGGTCGATTGAACCTGAAACTGAGCGAGAGCGAGGCGCGACGTCGAGCGTTGATGGACGAGAACGCGAGCCTGCGCGAGCGATGCGAGAACTTGGAGAGGAACATTTCGTGCTTGTTTAACACGGCGAGGGGGGAGATCGAACGCAAGGATAAGGAGATTGCGCGTTTGCGCGAGGGCGACTCGCCGCTCGGCGACGCGCGCGCGCGCTTCAAAAGTTGAGTCGCGACGTCGCGGTAGCATAGCATAGCGCAGGACGGGAGCGCGCGAGCGCGGGACGCGTACTTCCATAGAAGAAAAACCTAGCGAAAACGCGCGTCGTCGCGCGCGAGCGACGCGCATTCAATAATTTACACCGTTTTCGACTCGCCGTCGCGACGCGCGAGACGACGCGTTCGACGCCGTCCACCGTTTTCGACTCGCCGTCGCTACGCGCGCGCCGCGCCTTTCGACCGCGCGTCGCGAAGCGTAATCCGCGGGCGCTCATCGATGAACCGCATCGTCCCCGTCCCGCCCGGCGTCGAGCTCGGCGCGTTCGCCACGCGCTCCAGCGTCGCCATCGACGTCTCGTCCGCCACCTCCGCGAACACCGTGTGTCGCCTCCCGAAGTGCGCCGCCGGCTTCGCGCCCACGTACACGAAAAAATCCGGTCCCGGTCCCTCGCCCGCCCACCCGACGTCGCCTCGTCGCATCAACCTCGGCCCCTCCTTCGTCTTCGTGTTGCTCGCCGCCGACGCGCTCTTTAAAGTTCCCTGCACCAAGAATCCCGGCTCCACGCGGTACACCTCGCACGCGTCCTCGCACGCGCGCGCGTCCGCCGCGAGCGCCGCGACGTACGCCGCGCTCTCCGCGTGCCAATCCGGGCGCAGTCGCAGCCGCACGTCGCCGTGCGCGCCGATCGTCATCGTCACGTCGCGAATCACCGAGTCGTCGTCGTCGTCGCGCGCGCGCTCGACGCGCGGCGCCGGCGCGGCGCGACGCGCGCGCGCGGCGAGCGCGAGGAGGAGCGCGACGCACGCGACGCGCGCGAGCGCGGCGCGCGCGCGCGAGAGGCGCGGGCGCGACTCGCGCGCGAGCATGCGTGTGCCGGCATCGCGCGACGCGGCGACGCGCGCGACGACGACGACGACGACGACGACGACGACGACGACGACGGCGACGGCGAGAGCGACGACGACGCGCGCGCGCGCGGTCGGCGCGTCGCGGACGCGCGCGCGCGCGCGGGACGTCGCGGGACGAGGCGGACGGCGAATGTCGACGGCGACGGCGGCGACGACGGCGACGCGCGACGCGGACGACGTGCGCGCGCTGGTGCGGTGGTGCGTCGAACGCGGCGCGCGCGGGAGCGGGCTCACGGTGGCGCTGGAGACGGGCGCGGGCGCGGGACGAGGGTTGGAGGCGACGCGCGCGCTGCGCGCGGGCGAAGGCGTGCTCGAGCTGAAACTGGCGAGCGGAATCGTCGACGATGCGAAGGGACATCCGGAGAGCGCGCGGGACGCGATGAAGGAAGCGCCCTGGGGGGTGCGATTGGCGTGCAGACTGCTGCAGGAGAAGAAGTTGGGCGAGGGGTCGGCGTACGCGGCGTACGCGAGGACGCTTCCGGAACGCGTGCCGACGTCGCCGATACACTACGATGAAAAGGCGATCGCGGACGTGCAGTACCCGCCGGCGATGTCGGAGATACGAGAGATGCAAGCGGCGTGTAGAAAATGGCACGAGACGCTCAGGGAGAAGGCGCCGGAGGCGCTCGGGGACGCGTATTTTGATTACGAGGCGTTCGCGAACGCCGTCGGCGTGGTGCACTCGCGGACGTACGGCGTGGCGAGCGCGGAGGATAACGCTGGGTACTTTCGCGTGCTGCTGCCGTTGGCGGATATGCTGAATCATGGAGGCGATATCGTGACGTCGTTGACGCGGGATGAGACCACGGGGGAGCTGACGGATATGACGACTGCGGCGACGGATAACATCGCGTGGTCCACGCTCGACGCCGAAGAGGGCGTCATTCAGTTTGCGGCGACGCGAGACATTGAAGAGGGCGAGGAGGCGTTGATGTCTTACGGTGAGCGCAGTAACGATCATTTTTTGATTTATTACGGCTTCGCGCCGGACAACAACCCGCACGACGATTGCGTGTTGTTTAGCAATCTCGAGCACGCGATGGTGTGGCACTCGGTGGCGCATCCAGAGTTGTGGGACGGGCCCGAGGGCGAAATTCGCGAGAAAGCTGCGAACGCAGCGTACGATGAAGTCACGAAAGCGCTCGAGGCCGAGGGCTCGGCGGACGCCAAGCTCGCCGCGGCGGAGCCTCGATTGAAGGCTCTCGGCGCCGGGAGAATCGACGCGCGACTTCTCAGTGCTTTTGCCGCCATGTATGCCGGTACCGAGGCCTCGGGAGATATCAACGGCCCAATTTGTGGCGATGAGCTCAAATTCGCTCGCGCCGACATCGCCGCGCGATGCGAACAACTCTTGGCCCAAATGCCGACATCGCTCGCCGAAGACGTCGACGCGCTCCGCTCCGGCGCGTGCGTCGACGACGCCGAGCGCGTGCGGTTCATCTACCGCGCGTGCAAGAAGAAGATTTTGCACGAAACGCTCGATTACTTTAAGATAGCGCAGTAGTCACCGCGATGTAGCGCGACATTTAATACATTCGCGCAGTCGCCCCATCCGAGCGCCACGAACAGTTGAGGGAGACCAACCAGATTCTCCTCACATTCGAGCGCGCGACGCGCGCGCGATGTCCCTCGTCCTCGCCGACGCGAGTCCGAGCGAAGCGGTCGTCGACGGGGCCGACCTTTTGCCGTTCCAGCGCGAGATCACCAAGGAACTGCTCGCGCGCGATGGTTTTTGCGTTCTCGCCGAAGGACTCGGTGCGAGCGCAGTCATCGCCGCGCTCGTCGCCGTCGACGACGCGCTGTCTAAGACGCACGTTCTAGGCGAACCACCCATGGTGACGCTCATCGTCGGTGCGAGTGAGCACGCGAAAGTGAGCGTGAAGGAGCGTATGACGGCGCTGTTTCCGCGCGCGGCGCCGCCGCTGGAGTTCACCGCCGACTACGCGGGCGACAAGAGGAAAAAGTTTTACGACGCGGGATGCGTGGCGTTCGTGACGACTCGAATCGCGAGCGTGGATTTGTTGAGTGGGAGGCTGGACGCGAAGCGAGTGCGAGGGATCATAGTGTGCTCGGCGCATAGGACGAACGAGACGTCGGGGGAGGGGTTCGTCGTGCGGTTGTTTAGAGAGGGGAATAGGAAAGGATACGTGCGGGCGATCAGCGATCGCCCTGGGGATTTGACGCGCGGCTTTAATAGCGTGGAACGATGTTTGAAGGCGCTGATGCTCACGCGCGTGCATCTGTGGCCGCGATTTCATTTGCGAGTGAAGGACGATTTAGACGCGCGTCCGCCAGAGGTGATCGAATTGAGACAGCCGATGAGCGAGAACGTGTTGAAGATTCAAGAAGCGATCGTCAGCGTCATGGATTCGTGCATGGCTGAGTTGAAGAAAAGTCGCTACATCGACACGAGCGATTTAACGCTCGAGAGTGGGTTGTTCAAGAGCTTCGATTTGATTTTGCAGCGACAACTCGACAAGGTGTGGCACATCGCGCCGAGACGAGTGAAACAGATCGTGTACGATTTAAAGACGCTCCGCTTACTCGCAGATGCGTTGCTGAAGTACGATTCAGTCACGTTTTTGAAGTACTTGCAGGCGTTGCGAGCGAGTGAGTCACGTGAGAGCATGTGGATGTTCACAGAGGCCTCGCACGCGATTTTCGAGTACGCGAAAAAGCGAGTTTACCTGCTCAAGCGTAAAGCCGCGGCGGCGCAACCGAAAGGCTTGGGCGCAAAGCGACCGCTTCCACCACAAATCACAGAGACGGACTTGATTCCGATTTTAGAACCCATGCCAAAATGGACGCTCATGGAAGAGATTTTAGATGAAATAGACGAAGAACGTCGGCAAGGCGGAGAGCTCCTCGCCGTGGCGGACTCCGAAACGGTCGTGGACCTGACGTTTTCTCAGCCGTATGAGTCCCAAGAGCACGGCACGCATAGAATGTTAAAATACAAGCAAGGAGCGACGTTGATTGTGTGTAAAGAAGAGCACGTGGCGCGGCAACTGGAGTACTGCATTCGTTACGGAACGCCGGCGCTGATGAATGCGCATTGGGTCGATTACTTGTTTAGCCGGGGCGGGAAGAACGTGGCGGCGCAAGTGACGAAGCGACAGACGGGATGGCGCGGTGCCGGGCGCGGTGGTGGCCGTGGTAGTGGCCGTGGTGGTGGGCGCGGTGCGGCGCAGAAGCCTCAGCGTGTGTATTCAAAACTCGAGCGCATTCAGGCGAGAATGGAGGGTCGAGAAATCGACGAAGATCCGGGGCCGGCGAAAGATGGGAAATCTGACGAGAACAAACTCTTAGCGGCGGCCGCAGCGGAGGCGAAGAAGACCCTAGTCGCTGCGAAGAAGGCCGAAGACGCGGATAAGAAGATGAAGGCTACGAAGGCGGCGAAAGAGTTAGATATCAAAATAGAAATGAAAGCGGAAGAGGACGCGGCGGCTAGCGACGACGAAGTCATCGTAGTCGGCGATACGCGCACGCGCTCGACCGTTAAGCGCGATACCGATAACATGTACGTGTACGCGCACGAGCGCAAATTGAACCTGCTGAACCGCATTCAGCCTTCGTTCGTGGTGATGTATGATCCAGACGCGTCATTCATCCGTGAACTCGAAGTCTATCAGGCGACGCGCCCGGACGTCCCGGTCAAGGTGTACTTTTTGGTGTACGACACGTCGTTAGAGGAGCAAAAGTATCTCAGTAGCATCAAACGCGAGAGTGCGGCGTTCGAAAACCTCATACGCACGAAGCAGCATATGGCTGTTCCCGCTGAACAAGAGGGTTGGACCGATTCAGAGAATCCGTTGCCGTTGTCGTTGCCGAGCTCGACCGCTCGACATCGAATCGAGGAGTCGCAAGAGGCGAGTACGCGTAAAGGAGGCAGATCGCTCACTATTCGTTCGTCTCTCGAAGTCATAGTGGATATGCGTGAGTTCATGTCTGCGCTCCCTTGCGTGTTGCATTCGGCAGGTTTCAAAGTGCGCCCGACGACGCTAGAAGTGGGCGATTACATCCTCTCGCCCGATATGTGCGTCGAGCGCAAAGCCATTCCAGACTTGATTCAGTCCTTCGCGTCTGGGCGTTTGATAGCACAAGTCGAAGCGATGTGCAAACACTATAAGACACCGATTCTACTCATCGAGTTTGACGGCTCAAAAGCGTTCGCTCTGCACGCAGAAGCCGACCTTCCTCGTTTCGTCGGGCAGCAACATCTCATCACGAAGATATGTATGCTCATCACACGTTTTCGAAAGTTGCGTCTTATTTGGAGTCGATCGATGCACATGACGGCTGAAATTTTCGCAGAGTTAAAAAGGCTTGAGCCTGAACCCTCACTCGAAACTGCGCAGCGAATAGGCGTTCCCGATGCCGACGGTGACGTGCACAAACTCGTAAAGGATAACCTCAACGACGCTGCCGTCGATTTGTTGCGCAGGCTACCGGGTATCACCGACGGCAATTACCGACGAGTCATCGCACGAGTTGAAAGTATCGAAAAGATGTGCGACCTGAGAGAAGACGAACTCGCGGATATCCTTGGCGACGCACGGCAAGCGAAGACGCTCCACACATTTTTACACGCGCCGTTTCCGAAAGAATTCATGTTTTAGCGCCGAAGATGTTGTGAATGTTGAAATATATTGAGCTTCTACTTCTAGATGATGCGACGACGGCGCTTAGGCGTCTTTTGCCGGGCATGCTCGGCCTCATCGTCATTAAGCGGACGCTGGGTTCCGTCTTTGTACGCCACGTACGGTTCGATGTTTGTGTCGCCGAGAGGCGTGACGTGCAGCGCGTATCCACCCTCGGGCCGCGGCGGCGCGCTTGCACGCCTACTAACGCGTCGCAAACCTTGTCCGCGTTCACCCACGTTATACTCCAAGCGTTCGAAAAACTCTCGAACCAAAACCCGCTCTTGTTTGCGCGCCAATTCGCTCGCCTCGACGAAACGTTTCGGCTTGGCGTCTCGTCCGTGATCAAAAGCGCTCACCGTTTGAAACTGCGGCATCGTCGGCACGTCCGCGACGTGTCGCTCCCCCGTTCCGATGTCCACGCTTCCACTCGCTCGCTCCATCGCCGCCTCCGTGTCGTGAAACAGCGTCCTATTCGCCTTGACAGCCTCCTCCTCTCTTCGTTTCAGCGCCAAAATCGCCCCGACGCGTTGCTTTCGAACGCGATACTTCGCCGCCAACGCGTCCACGCTCCACGTCACCGGATCTTCTCCGTGCATCGCGTACATCTGCGTCTTCGCTCGATCGCTCAGCCGCGCGTTCGCTTGATTCACCCACCGTTCCGCCGTCTCGCCGCTCTCCGTCAAGTCGTACACCCAGCCCCAGCTCTCCCCGCGCGCCCCGCCCGCGTCCGCCGCCTCCCGAACCTTTCGCGCGCCGTCCCGCATCGTTCGTCGCGCGCGCGCCTCGGGCGTCTCCGTCGCCTCGCGCGCGTCCGCGTCCGTCGTCGTCGCGAACGCGCGCGCGCCGTCGCGAACGCCGAGGGTAAAGATCGATCGCGCCTCCGACGTCGCCGCGACGCCGCGCGCGGACGTCGACGCGCGGTCGGCGACGCGCCGCGCGAGGCGCAACATGGCGCTTCGCGCGCTCGGGACGCCGACGCGCGACGTCGCGCGCGCGCGTGTGCCGGCGCGCGCGCGAATCGAACGTCAATCCTCGACGCGTCGCTCGCGACGCCCGCGCGCGCGATGGGCGACGACGCGCGCGACGCGAGCGACGCGCGCGCGAGCGCGTCCCGCGACGACGCGAACGACGCGAACGACGCGAACGACGCGAACGACGCGAACGACGAAGATTTCATGGCGCTCATTCGCCGCGCCAAAGCCATCGCGAACGTCGCCGAGGCGGAAAAGCGCGACGCCGAGCGCCTGCGACGAGCCGAGCAGCGCTGGGGACAGGCGATCACGCGCGACGGACGACGGTACTACTTCGATAAGATCGAGCGCGGGACGGTGCAGTGGGAGTGCCCGCGCGAGCTCAAGGGGACGCGGACGCGAACGCTTCGCGCGGACGTCGTCGAATCCCCGACGCTGCCCGACGGCTGGCGCGAGCTCAGGAGCGAGACCGCGGAGAAGATTCCGTATTATTGGAACATGCACACCGGGCTCGTGCAGTGGGAGCGGCCGAGGAACGAGGCGCTGGCGGTCGCCGTCGTCGTGCCCGCGCGCGCCGCCGGCGCGGCGTCGCGGTAGTCCGACGACGGCGGTCCGTCGTCGTCGTCGCTCGAGCGCGCGTCGTTCGATCGTGTAATAACATTGCGTGTAGATTAGCGTCGCGCGTCGCGTCCGCGCGCGTCCGCGCGCGTCGCGCGTCCATCGTCCGCGGCGGCGCCGTCGGCGCCGAGAGATTTCGCCAAATGATGGCGAAAACAGCCGTCTCGTGGATAACGCGGATCCGCGTCGCCATTCGCGCGCGCACGCGTCCGAACCGCACTCTTCAGTCGCAGCGCGCGCGCGCGCACGCAAACGATGCTCGCGCACCGCTCACCGACGTCCGCGACCGCCGCGATCGGTCGCGCGCCCGACGCGCGCGCGAATGGATCGCGAATCAAGACGCCCTCGACGCGACGCGCGACGACGACGCGCACGAACGCGGCGCCGAATCTGCCGTTCGACCCGCGAGAGTACCGCCGTGACCTCGGACGAACGTCGCAGTACAGCCGAAAGTTCCTGAACGACGAAGAAGCGGCGACGAAGATGGCGAACGATGGGATCTCGTACAGCAAGACTGGGTTGGTGGCGAAGATGAAGGAGAACGGGTTCGCGTACGTCGAGGACGGGATCACGTTTAAGCTGGCGGACGCGTACGGGTTCTGCTGGGGCGTCGAACGCGCGGTGCAGATGGCGTACGAGGCGAGGAAACAGTTCCCGGAGGCGAAGCTGTGGATCACGAATGAAATCATTCACAACCCGACGGTGAACGACCGGCTGAGCGAGATGGGGGTGAACTTTGTCGAGGAGACGAGCGACGGAAAGGATTTCAGTGGAGTGAAGCGCGGAGAGGTGGTTATTTTGCCCGCGTTCGGCGCGAGTGTGCACGAGATGAAGTTTCTGGCGGATAAAGGGGCGAACATCGTCGATACGACGTGCCCGTGGGTGAGCAAGGTTTGGAACGCCGTGGACACGCACAAGCGAAAGGACTTTACGTCGATCATTCACGGCAAGTATAGCCACGAGGAGACGGTGGCGACGGCGAGTTTCGCGACGACGTACTTGATCGTCAAGGATATGAGGGAAGCGAACTACGTGCGCGATTACATTTTGAAGGGCGGCGATAAGGCGGAGTTTATGGAAAAGTTTAAAAACGCCATGTCCCAAGGCTTCGACCCCGACGAAGACCTCGACGGCGTCGGCATCGCCAACCAGACCACCATGCTCAAGGGCGAGACCGAGGCGATCGGAAAGTTGTTCCAGTCCACCATGATGGAAAAATTCGGCGTTGAAAACGTCGACCAACACTTTGTCGTCATGGACACCATTTGCGACGCGACGCAAGAGCGTCAAGACGCCATGTACAAGCTCGTCGACGCCAAGCCCGACATCATGCTCGTCGTCGGCGGCTTCAACTCCTCCAACACCTCCCACTTACAAGAGATCAGCGAAGACAAAGCCATTCCGAGCTACTGGGTCGACACCGCCGTTCGCTTAAACGCCGACACCAACTCCATCTCCCACAAGCTCGCCCACGGCGAGCTCGTCACCACCGACGGTTGGCTCCCCGCCGGCGACGTCGTCATCGGCATCACCTCGGGCGCGTCCACGCCGGACAAGGTCGTCGAGGACGTCATGGACGTCGTCTTCGCCACCAAGCGCGCCCTCGAGTCCGCCGTCTCGCGTTAACGCGTCGTTTATAATATAATCAAAGCCGCTCCGTCGCGCGAAATATCTCAACCGCCAGCGTGTCAATCGCGCGGTGCACTTTTTCGCGATCGCGCCCTCGCGCCGCGCCGCCGCGTCCGCACTCCGCGCCGCGCGCGCGAATCGCCGCCGACGACCGACCCGCGTCGCCGCCGCGTCGCATGAGTCCGACGCGCGCGCGCGACGCCGCCGCCGCCGACGCCGACGCCGACGACGCCGACGCGCTCGCGGCGTGTCGCGTCTTTCTCAAGCTGCGCGCGCTCGCCGTCTGGGACGATCTCGTCGGACGCGAGTGCGACATCACGCTCGTGGGCGATCGCGAGCCGTGCGCGAACGCGCGGTTCGCGGGCGTGGACGCGCGCGAGCGAGCGTTCGCGATGGAGGCGCTGCGAGGCGCGCTCGGGACGCACGCGAGGGCGCGCGTGCGGTGCGAAGACGTCGTGTCGCTGTCGATGCGGCGACGCGATCGAGAGAGCGCGGACGAGGACGAAACGCGGACGATGACGTGCGATTCCGACGATGAACGCGCGCGATGAGGACGGCGGGCGCGCGCGCGGACGCGGACGCGGAGACGCTCGCGGCGACGAGACGAGCGAACGAGCGGCGACGACGGCGACGGCGACGGCGACGGCGAGTGTATGATGGTTGAGGATTAATATGTGCGCGCGAAATGCGCCTGTACTTTTTATGCGCGATCGACGCCGAGGCGTCGGTCGCACGACTTTTGTATGAGTATGACGCTTCTTCTTGTAAAACATGGCAAACAATTTTCCAAACGAACGCCCGCACACCGCCGCGCATGGCGCGCGAGTTCCCGGGAAGGGTTCCCGGGGAGGATGGAACGTTGATCGCCTACCGCGGTCGCCGTCCGGGCGCGCGCGCGTCGGGCGTCACGGTGTTCGTGAACGGGCTGAGCAATGAAAATTTCCAGCTCGTGCGCCTCGCGGACGAGTGCGTCGCGCGCGGGCGATGCGCGCTGGAGTTTGATTTCAGAGGGCACGGGTGCAGCGAGAATCCACGCGATTACGCCCTCGTGAGCGCGAAAGCGTTCGCGAAGGATGCGTGGGCGTGCGTCGATGAGTTTTGCTCGAGGAGCGGCGTCGAGCGCGAACGAGACGTCGATTTGGTGTCGTACTCGTACGGCACGCAGGTGGCGCTCGAGATGATTCGATGCAGACCTGCTGTCATTCGTTGTCACGTGAGCTTGCTGGGGACGCCCGAGCGCATTCTCGACGGGCTCGTCGGGCGTCGAGGCGCCGACGTCGTCGTGTCCATCGCGAAACGCGTCGTCGGTTTGAAAGCAACGAGCGCCGTCGTCGGGGCGTCGCTTCGCTTCGCGGCGACGTTTCCTCGATTTGTGTGGGCGCTGTCGCGAGTGCTGGGCTATTTGAAGAGTTCGTACGCGGCATTCGCGCCGTTTTTCGCGCATTTGAGCCGCCTGGACGCCGAGTGTTGGGTGCACTGCGTCGTGGACGGCCACGAAAACGGCGCGATGGATGTTTTGAAGGATGCGAATCGGACGTGGTATTGCGGCATGATTGAGGGTGACTGTGATTTTGCCGCGCCGCGTCGCGTGGTGCGCTCGTGGGAACGGTATTGTGATTTTTTCGTCATCCTTCCGGGCGTCGCGCACGACGGCTTGCGCAGTCACGGCGACGAAATTGCGGCGCTCGTTCGCGATGTTTTCGAGCGCGCCGAAGCTTCTAAAGCTAGTAGCTCTAATATGTAGTCTATCGCTAGTTTCTAGATTAGATGATGTCGCGGCGATACGCGAGGAGAAGCGCGTCGAGCGTTCCCGAACGAATCGCATTCTTCATATCTTTTCGGTCCTTGTCTACGAGCGACTTGGAGTTGCGCACCGGGCCCCAGCGAGGTCGACCACGCTCGTGAACGACGGCGCACGATCGTCCGTCGGCGAGATTGAGCACGCCGAGTGTTTCGCTCATCATAGACTCTGCGAGTTCTGCGTCCTCCACCGCTCGCGGATCCGCCTTTACCGCGGCTTGAATTTTCTCGACGAACTCACAGTTTGAGTCGTCAGCCAACCAAGACTCGAGCTCGTCGATGCTTTTACGAGCCTCGGCGACGCCATCTGCGTCGAGTGCGTAGAATTCGGGCGAATGATTCGCCAAAACTCGCAACGACGTTAAACACCGCGCAAAGCGATACGCGTCGCCGTCTGTCGCGCCAACGCGCTTCAAGTCATTCAGCATCTTCACGAGTGGCCGCATCGCGTTCGACCTAGCCTTCTCCGTGTCGCTCAAATCTTCACGAACGAAAGCGTAGAAGATGGGTGGTTCGCACCATCTCGCCGCGCGTCGCTGAAAGTACAACACTTCATCCATGTACGCCAGCGAAAGCCGGCGCTCTTCACACATCACGCAGTCGCGTACGGTGAGCACACAGTGTATGATATTGGGAGGTGATAATAAAGGTGGCCCTCCAGCCTCGAGCGGAGCGACCCAAAACGTTGGACATGGATCTTCGGCGTCGTCGCTCGTCGCGGCGCCGTCGAACGCCTTTGGCGACGAAACGTCAAGCGGCGCGCTCGATGGGTGGCACATCTCGCTCGCCGTGGGATAATAATGATCCGGCGTATCGAAAAGATCCAGTGCGCAATTTTTGTAAGATTTATTCATCTCTGCGTCTTGCGCCACCCACGCGTAGTCTTTCCTCTGGGCGAAAATGAACAACTTCACCACGGGTTTCCCCGTCGGCCCGAGCAACACGTCCTCCGCCGCCTCCCCCGCCTCGGGCAACCCGACTTGACACACAAACTCCCCACAGTCATCCAAGTGCCACCACGTCATCGCCCCTCTCGCGCTCACGCGCGTCGCGTCGTCTAAAAGCCTCCCCGGCGCGTCTTCGCCTTCGATTCCAAAAAATTCCTCCTCGCTCGGCCACTTCAATTTCCTCGACAACACCGGCACCGCGGTGTCCTCGCGATGAAACATTTGTAAATTCAGCGGCTTTTCATTCGCCGGGTCGACGACCTCGGCGAACGACGTCACGATCGTCATGTCTCGATTGCTCAGCACGTGCGTCCCCGGCGCGCCCCAACCGCTTCGCATGGCCACCTTGCCGCGCTCGGCGTCAAAGTTTGAGAAACTCGACTGCGTCGCCCACGCGAGGCCGTCGCGCGCCGTCCCGATCGCGTCGAACACTTCGGACGCGTACTCTGCGCTCGCGCATATCACCGGCTCGCCTCGAGCGATGCGCGCGCGCTCGTCGTCCTTCGTTCGACACACCGGGACGAGTCGACACTTTATTCGACGCGACACGCCGGCGGTGTTCACGACGTCGCCGAGGTTCCATCGCTCGAGCAGGGACTTGAGGGAGACTGGGGCGCGTGCGTCTTCCTCGGAGACGCGCGCTCGAGGCGTGGACGCGTCGGTGGCGTCGCCGCGGGGTCGTTTGGACGACATGCTGTGACGCGCGCTGCGCGACAACCGCCTCGGCGCGATGTCGCGCTCGAGATAACACGACCATGGGCTCGACATTTAGCGTGCCTCACGCCGACGTCACTCTCGTGGCGGAGGCCGCTCGACGTCAAGAGGCCGCTCGACATGAAAGGGCCGTTCGACAAGAGGAGGCACGACGACGAGAAATACTGCTGCAAAGGGATGCCGCTCGACGTCAAGAGGCCGCCCGACAAGAGGAGGCCGCTCGACAAGAGGAGGCCGCTCGACAAGAGGAGGCCGCCCGCGCCGAGCGACGGCGGAGATATTGTGAAACGTGCGAGCGCGAGTTCGCCACGCTCGAAGCTAAAATCCAACACGATGGATCTGAAGGGCACCGGAAGAAAGAAGAAAAGAGACGAGAGGAGGCACGACGACGAGAAATACTGCTGCAAAGGGATGCCGCTCGACGTCAAGAGGCCGCCCGACAAGAGGAGGCCCGACAAGAGGAGAAGAGACGAGAAGCAGAAAAGAAGAGACGAGAAGAAGAAAAGAGACGCCGGCGCCTGAAACCGCCGTACCCCGGTTGCGAGGGCGAATGGGTGCTTCGTGAAGACTACAATGGAGTGAAAAGCTTCGCATGGTACTACTGCACTTGCGGAAAGAAGTTTATGTCAGCGCACGGTCACAAGAAGTTCATGCAGGACTGTCAGGCATGCGAAAAAGGCTTGCGTCCAAAGTTTATGTGGGAGAACGCGAGACAGAATTTTGATCGTCGTGAAGCACCCTCAGGTCACGTACATCACGACACGACACGATGTGAGGCGTGCAGACACGGCATGTGCTCTTTTACAGGAAAAATGTCAGAAATCCATTCTCGCGATTTTTTTAGCGTCTAGCTTATCATATGGGCAAACAGTTAGGCGTTCTCCACGGCCTCCATTCGCGCGACCAGAGCGTTGAAGCGCTCTTCCAGCTCGTCGATGCGGCCTTGTTTCGCGTCGTTTGCGGCCTCTGGGAATAACATTACAAGGTTGCGCGCGCGTCCGCGTTTGATTTGATTTTCTCGCGGTGCTTTTGCAAGCGACTCGCGCATTGGTCTCGCGTGACGTCGTGCGCGGATAACGCTTCGGCGAGCTTTTTGCCCGTCGCCGCGTCGACGCCGCCCAGGCGCTCGACGGCGACTTCGAAGTCGGCGACCATCTCGGCGGTCCAGCGCCGCCGGGTTTCGCACTTGGCTCGCTTGCGCGGAAGACCGCGCGCGGTGAAAGCATCGTCGGCTTTCGATGCGACGATGCGCGCGGGGGGTGGAGACGCGAGTACCGCTCGCGTCGGCGGCGGTTTTACGGTTTTCGGCTTTGGAAGGACGACTTTCGGCTTGGGCGGCGGCGCTCGATTGACGGCGACTCTGTTCACATTGGCCGAGAAATCTACGCGCGCTTTCGCGGCGTCGTCCTTGGTTTGTATGCCGTCACCGAAGAACAGTGCTTTAATGAGCTCGCGAAGTCGTGAATCAACCACGCGAATCTCTAAGGTTCTCTCCCCCGCCGCGCAATCACAAGCGTCCATGGCGTGTCGAAGGCATCGCACCGCCGTCGGTAGACACTTGCATCGCACGACGGAGAGAAACGGCATCGCTTTGCAGCGAATACAGCACGCATCGTCGTCCTCGTTAGGTGCTTGAACGATTTCTATGTTCAATCCACGACGCACGAGGGAGGCACGATAAATTTCTTCATCGCTCAAAATCGTTTCGAGCTCCTTGCGAAGCGTCGATACGATGGCGCCCATGGCTTTACTCTTCACCAGTCGAGCGTTCTTACCCAGAACTTCGACGAAGGTTTCGGCGGCGCGCGAAACGAGGCGATGATGTGCAAATACGGCGTTGCGTTTGAACGATCCGGTGCTGTACACGTCGATGGCTCGACGGCCGAAATCGAGCCAGTTGACATGACCGAAGTTCACCGCTTCGGCGACGTTGAAACCGTGGGAAAACCCGGCGTGGTAAGCACGAGGGAACGTCACGACAAACTCCCCAGGCTGTTGCACCGTGTGCACGACCTTGACGCCATGATCTACCAATACTCCAGGTGGGACGATCGTGACGATTTGATGTAAAATATCTGGCGCTTGCTCGAATAGGCGCGGCACCGTCGCCCGAGCGCAATTCTCGAACGCCTCCGCGTCGCTTCCTGGCACACCGTACCACGTCTTCGCCGCCCCGCGATGCAAATAGTTAAGCGAACACAAGAAATGATCCTCAACGTGCCAGCAAAACGTGGCGAAAAGCATGCCAAGATACAACCAAGGCTTGGTGAGTCCCGGAATGTCGTGCTCGACGACGCGCAATAAATTAAGCGGATGCGAGTACAAATGCTCGAAATCCCACGGATGCTTCTCCCCGTTTTCGTCCACCCCGAACCCGGTACCGAAAATCTTGGTATCTAAATCATTCCCGTACTCGACTCGCGCCTGCTCGCTCCGCGTCTCCACCATATCCCAAAACGCTCGCTCCAGCGCGTTCGCGTCGTTCGCGTCGACGTCCGGACGTTCCTTCGCCCACCGTTCCTCATACGCCTTCGCCATCGCCTCGTACTCCCCTTTCGTGTACTCCTTCCCGAACTGAAACGTCCTTCCCTCGCTCAGCGAGTGTACGTTCTGCAATTTCGTCTCGAATCGCGCGTCGTCTCGCCTCCACGCCTCGCCGTTCCACCTCGGCGCCGCGCCTCGCGGCGGTATCACCTTGCATATCCCCGCTTCGCGCGCGCGCGCCTCGATCGACGACAGGTACGCGATCGGGTCCGCGAACTCCTCGAGCGTCGGACGGAACGTCGGCGCGCTCGCGATGTCCGCCGTCGTCGTTCGCGACGGTTTTCTTTCGGAATCCTGCCGTCGTCGGTATCGCGCGTCAGTCGACGGTTCGCGCGCGCGGCGCGGCGCGGCGCGGCGCGGACTCGCGCGGCATCGCGTGGCGCACCTTTTCGGACGTCGACGCGTGACGCGCGTCGACGTCGCGGCGCGCGCTCATGGAGGTCGCGGCGGCGTGTGCGGCGCTCGACGCTCGGCGACGTAATCGACGCGGCGAAATTCGCGACGGCGCCGACGCGGACTCGAGTCACCGAAGGCGTCGACATCATCCATCGTAATCAATCGTCTTCAATCGCGCTTTATCGCATTACATTCGCGCGCTCGCGCCGCCGCCGCGTCACGGCCGGATCCCCCCCGCGTACGCCACCACCACGATCAGCGTCACCCCCAGTATGACGTTCAAGAAAATGTTCGACGGCATCGGCTTCTCCGGCAATCCTCCCAGCCCGACGCTCTCGCCCAGCAACTTTTTCCGCATCTCCGGCGAGATCTCTCCCGGTTTGCGCTCGCGCGGCGCGCTCGCCGGCGCCGGCGGCGCCGCCGCCGGCGCCGCCTCGGCGGGCAGCATCGCGTCCAGCGCCCCGATCGTTCCCGTCGTCGTCGCCGTCGTCGTCGTCGCGCCGGTTTTTTTCGTCCACGCGTCGATCCATCGCTGCGCGTCGTCCGCGTTCGACGCGCGCGTCGTCGTCGCGCCGCGCGTTCGGCGTCGTCGAATCGTCGTCGTCGTCGCGCGCGCGCGTCGGCGCGGCGTCGCGGCGACGCGCGCGCGCGCGGAGAGCGTCGCGGCGCGATCGAGCGCCGCCGTCGGCATCGCGCGCGTCGATGAGTGGCGCGTCGACGCGCGGCGCGGCGTCGCGATCGCGGGCGGATCGCGATCGACGCTACTCTACGAGCCGCGCGCCATGATCGCGCGACGCGACGCGCGTACACGGCGTCTCACTGTATGCGCATACACACCCGCCCGACGCGGTCGAGCCGTCCGCGTCAGCGCGCGCGCGCGACCGTCACACGCCGC
>Ga0206682_10000223_pt1 | contig 59840 bp, 35 predicted proteins | sample M240m12015metaG_FD_155444 | JGI IMG/M metagenome (GOLD analysis project Ga0206682, IMG submission 155444) | Ammonia-oxidizing marine archaeal communities from Monterey Bay, California, United States - M2 40m 12015 | ecosystem: Environmental > Aquatic > Marine > Intertidal zone | place: USA... | reverse complement strand
GGGGGGGGGGGGGGGGGGGGGGGGGGGGGGGGGGGGGGGGACGCGCGGGACGCGCGCGCGCGAAGACGAATGGGAAGAGCGCGCGACCGAGGTTGAACGACGCGGGCGCGCACTTGAGAGTGCTGCTGGCGACGGACGACGCGCACACGCGAAAGATGGTGGAATCGATGCTGCGCGAGCTCGGGGTGGAGGTGGTGGCGGCGACGAATGGGAACGAAGTCTTGGACGTCTTGCGGGGGGCGCCGAAGAGCGCGAGGGAGGACACGTCGGTGGATATGATTTTGCTCGACGTGTTGATGCCCGAACTCGACGGGGAAGTCGAACTGGTGGAGGCGTGTAAGGCGAACGAAACCCTGCGCGGGGTGCCGATCGTCATCATGTCCACCGTGGACGAGCGCAAGGCGTGCAAGACGCGATTTGAAAATTCGGGCGCCGCCGGTTTCTTGACGAAACCGGTGAACCGCATCGAGTTGAAGGAGAGCTTGGCGCACACGCGGGCGTTAAAAAGCCACGAAAGTGGTAGCGTTGAAGGTGAGGGTTCGGGTTCGGGGAACTGCATGGATCCAAACGACAACGTCGGCGGGAGCGCAAAGTCGTCGCTCACCAAGCTCACGAGCAGGGAAAAAGTCGCGGGGGGCTCGGGCGGTGGGCAAAACGATTCGGGGAGCGATAATCAATACAACGAAAAACCGCTCACGAGACGCGCCGAAGCCGAAGCGATCGATCGATGGGCCAGTCGCGAGGGTGGGTCGGGAGACTGCGGCTCGGGCGGCTCGGGTCAAGGCACGGGAAGCGGTAGCGGCTCCCACGAAGGCTCGGGGTCGGGCCAGCGTGATCCAAACGACGGCGAAAAGTTCCGCGGCTTGAGCGTGCAACTCATCAAGGCGCACGGTGGGGCAACGACTATGCTCGAACTCTCTTTACCAGAGCACGCGTCTGAGCACGTCGTCGTTCGACGATCAAACTCGCGTTCGGCGTTCAAGGGGTTTCAAAACTACCTTAAGAACGAAAACAAGGATACCGCGGTGCAAATGATGAGCGTTGACTTGACGCAGCAGCATCACTCGTTTTATGAAGCGTCTTCCATGATGCCACCGTCAGATTTCGCCAAATTTTACGGACCGATTATGCCGAAGATGGAAATGCCCGTGCCGCCGCCGATGCCGCCGTACGCCGATATGAACCAATTCTCCGCCGCCGCCGCCGCCGCCGCCGCGGTGGCGGCGTCTTCGGTCGACGCTTCAGTGATGGATCAATCGTATATGGCGAATCCGTTTTTCAACGTTTTACAAACTGCGGCCGATCACACCCAGCAGACGAGCTCGAGCCAAGCCGCCGAGCATCGCGCCGCGGCGATTCGACGCTTTTTGAAGAAGCGCAAGGAAAGGAACTTCGAAAAGAAAGTTCTTTACCCTTCGCGACAAAAGCTCTCGGAATCCCGTCCTCGCGTTCGCGGACAGTTCACTCGAAACAACGATGAAACGACGACGACGACGACGACGACTGAAAACGTCTCAAACGGATCGGACAACAAACCAAAGTCGAACGAAACCAACGCGAGCGAGGCGAACAAGGTCGGCGAAGTCGAAGGCAAGGGAGTGGACGAGTACGGTCACGGCTCGAACGAAGGTTCGAACGAAGGTTCGAAAGAAGGCTCTCGAAGTTCTTCCGGCGCCGAAGGCGAAGGCTCCAAGTAAAGGACACAATTTTCTCAATACGTCTCAAGATAACAGATTAATTGTACCACACACCACACACCACCTTCCACTGGACAATTTCACATTGGCGAGATTCTACTTTTTAATAATATGTACGAGTACACAAGCTATACACTATTTCCTACGCTACGCTACGAATTTCAAATACTTGTCGTCGGGGTACAAGACGATGGTGAACACGGCGCCCATCTTTGGCGCGCATGAGTCGCGCTCAATTTTCTTTCTCGGCTCACCTGTGAGTTCGCTCGGCATGTGTGCGAAAGCCCAAACAGTGACGACGGCCCACGGTGCGAGCCCATCGTTCACGATCCTTCGCGCGATATCAATCACGCGTCGAGTATCTGGATACAACATCAAACCTCGCCAGCGACGCGTCTCGACGATGTCGCCTCGGTCGTCCTCGGCGCCCTCCATGTAGGCGTCTCCTAGACTTATGCGCCCACAAAATTCTAAAATCCGATCTAAATCATCAACATCGATGTCCTTTTCCTCGCCTCTCATCGGTGGACTCGCAGACGCGAGTAACACGGCACTTTGACTCACCAAATTGACGCGAACTTGCGACGAAGTCTTGACGCTCTCTGCGCGCCTCGCCGCCGTCACTGTGCGTGGAAACTTGACCTCCTCGTGCGCACCACTCACCATGTACGCGCACAATACCTTTGACTTTCCCGTTCGCTGCTCAAACGCCCGCGCACACGCCCCGATTCGATCGTGAAACCAATTCCCCACCTTGAACTCTTCTCGCGTCAAATTCACGCTCGCGAGCGCCTTCCCGCGCGCGTCCTCCGTCGTTTGCATCCCCAAACTTTCCTTTGCGTCCGCCATGAGCGACGCAACGAATCGTCCCTTCGGCGTCACGCAAAAACAATCGTCCGAATCTACCTCGGCGTCGATCGTCGTCAGCCCAAACGTCGCGCCCGCGTCGCGCGTCTTCGTCTTCGCCGCCGTCCACCGTCGCACGTGTTCGTGCACGAAGTGCGGGTCCAGCGCGTCCGCGATCGACATCTCCGCCTCGAAATGTGTCCCGACGATCGCATTCGCGTCGTCGTCGAGCGCGCGCGCGATCGCGTCCTCGTCGTCGCGCCGTCCTCGCGGCACCGCCACCTCGACCGATTTCGCGAGCGCGAACGTCGTCGCGAGCGCGTCGTCGACGTCGCACTTCGCGTGCGCGAACGACCGCCACTGCGCGCGCCTCGCCATCGGTGCTCGCGCCTCGCGTCCGCGTCCGCGTCGGCGTCGGCGTGTGTCGTCGCGTCGCGTCACTTCAAGTCGCTCAGCCGACGGCACGATCGATCGAATCGTTCAATCATGACGACGCGCGAGCCGTTCGGCGAGGGCGTGCCTTTCGGCGACGTGCGTGCGATGCGACGCGACGCGACGCGATCGGGCGCGCGGACGACGCGGACGCGCGCGACGAGACTGCCGCGAATCGATGGAATTCCGAGGACGGTTACTAACCCGACGGAATGAATGAATCGACGCGACGCGACGCGCGGACGACGCGACGCGGAGGACTGACGACGGTACGAATCGATGGTCATCACAGCCGTCGTGGTACACGACGTTTAATTCGCCGTATTACACGACGTCGCACGCGAAGTTTCGAGACAAGGTGCGAGCGTTCGTGGAGCGGGACATCGCGCCGTACGTGCACGAGTGGGACGAGACGAAAACCATACCTCCAGAAGTGTACAGAGCGACGTACGCGGCTGGGATATTACCCGCGGTGGTTGGAAAACCGTGGCCGAAGGATTTGGTCCCCGAGTGCGAGGAACCGGAGCATTTTGATTACTTTCATGAGTTGATCGTCTTTGACGAATTCGCGCGGTGCGGGAGCGGCGGCGTACTTTGGGGACTACTGGAGGGCATACACATCGGTTTGCCACCAGTTTTGAACTTTGGGAGCGAAGATTTGCGACGAAGGGTAGGAGCTCCGTGCTTGCGAGGGGAAGGGATCATATGTCTGGCGATCACGGAGCCGTACGCCGGCAGCGACGTGGCGAACATTCGGTGCGAGGCAAAGTTGGATCCGAGCGGGAAGTTTTATCGAGTGACGGGGGAGAAGAAATGGATCACGAATGGGATTTGGGCAGATTATTTCACCGTCGCGGTGCGCACGGGTGGGCCGGGCATGGGTGGGATTTCGCTCCTAGTCATCGAGCGTTCGATGCCTGGCGTGGATTGTCGCCGCATGGACTGCATGGGCGTTTGGGCGAGCGGCACCACGTTCATCACCTTTGAAGACGTGAAAGTGCCAGTCGAGAATTTGATCGGCAAAGAAAACGAAGGCTTCAAGTATATCATGCACAACTTCAATCACGAACGTTGGGGGTTTGTGATTCAGGCGAATAGGTTTGCACGCGTGTGCTATGAGGAATCGTTCAAGTACGCGCACCGTCGAAGAACGTTTGGTAAGAAACTCATCGAGCACCCAGTGATTCGACACAAACTCGCTGAGATGATTCGACAAGTCGAGGCGACGCATTACTTGCTAGAGACCATCACCTATCAAATGAATACCATGACGAAGGAAGAATCTTCGAAAGCGCTTGCGGGTATCACCGCGTTGGCCAAAGTGCAGAGCACCAAAGTGTTTGAATTTTGCGCCAGAGAAGCGGCTCAGGTGTTTGGTGGGGCCTCTTACGTCCGGGGAGGTCAAGGTGAAAAGATCGAGCGGCTCTACCGCGATGTTCGCGCTTATGCGATCCCGGGCGGGAGCGAGGAGATTATGCTCGATTTAGGTGTTAGACAGGCGATGAAGCAGTGGCAAGTTGCGCAATCGCGTCTCTAGCGCTGCGCTTGTAATTTACTATCTTTGCTATTCCTAACATTGCTATTCTACAATTCGCGCGCGGCTGAGATGAGCTCGCTTGACGACGGAATTTTGTTCTCTACTTCTTCGTCGTTGGCTGCGTTTTGCTCGAGAAACGAAATCCACAAGTCTGCGACTGGTACTGGTTTGTTCTCGCCCGTAGCGCCCGTAACTTCGAGTGCGACGCCTATCGCACCAGCTGCAATGCTCACGGGCGCGCGCGCGATCGTTCCGAGCACACCTCGCTTTTTCTGTCGTCTCTTTAGAGCTTCCATCCGTGCCTTTTGTTTGTCGGTGAAGCCGAGCATTTTTGCGAGCAAATCGAGCACGTCCTCCGCTCGTTCGCGTTCGAGATAAGCGATGAATAAATCGCTCACTATGCGCTTATCCAACAATTTCTCACTCTCTACCATCATATCGCTGCTCTTTTGAAGGGCGTGATGGAGCGCTTTCCTGAGCTTACTCGCGTCGCTCGTGGCCTTGATGCATTCCTCCTTGGCGATTTTCAAGTGAGCCTCAAACTTAGTCAACCTTTCCTCCGCTTCCTTCGCCTTTTCTTTGGCTTCCATGCATGCTGCTCTATCAGCAGTCGCCTGCGAGGTGAGTGCGGCTAGCTTTTGTCGTAGATTCGCCGACTCAATGCGCTGCGCGTCCGCGCTCTCGATTTCAGCGTAATATGCCCCGAGCGCCTTTTGTAAATTTTCCACCTCTTCGTCTCGAGCCTTTATCACCTCCCGCAACCTCGTGACCTCGGCATCGTTTCCACTCATGTTCTTCTTCAAGTCGCTTAAACGCCGTTCGTATTCTCGCCTTTCCTCCTCTCTCGCCTCGTCTATTTCTCGTTCCTGTTCCTCCGCCACCTCGTCCTCTTCGTCCTCCAGCGCCAACAAATGTGCCCTCAATTTCTTCAATTCCGTCGCCATCTTGTCGCGCTCACTCCTCAACGTCGCGATCTCTTTCTTGTGTTCGTCCTCCCTCGACGCATTCCTCGCTAGATCCATCCCCCGCATTCGTTCCGCCTCGCTCGCGCGCTCCGTCAACGCCGCCACCCTTTGCCGCAGTGCCCGCGCATCGTCTCCATCCGCGCCTTCCGTCGCCCCGCTTCCCTCGTTCATCGCTTCCACGATCGCCGCTGTCTTCGCTTGTTCTTTTTCGACCGCTCGCGCGACGGCCTCGCGCAGCTTCGCGTCGGCGTCGGCGCGAAACTCGGCGAGTTTTCGTTCAAAATCTATGGAAGCATCCGCGACCGTTTCCGCTTCTGTGGACGACCGCGCGGACGAGGACGCGATTTGCGAGGTCTCGCGCGCTTTTTCTCGCTCGCTCACGACTTTCGCGCGAAGTGCGGCGATGCGATCCGCCGCCGACGCCATGGCGCCGAGTTATGGCGCCGCGCGCGCCACGCGGCGCGGACGACTTTGGGGATTTCGTGATCCAGGGATGCGAATCGCCTAACACTAATGGGTCTTACATGAAATTTTGTCCGCTACGACGGACGCGGCGCGGACGCCAACACGTCCTCGCTCGAAAGACGCACGACGCGCTCGTCCAAAACAAACTCAAACGTGCCGCCGTCGATGAGCACTTTGATCGGTTTCTCGCGCTTGCGCGCGACGAGCCAGAGACATCGCGACGAGATGAAAGCAACGACACCTTCGCGACCGACGAGATCGGGCGCGCGCGCGTGACGCACGACTTTGAGCACGCAACCGTGTAAGTCGAGCCCGCGCGTCAGTCGCGCCTCAGCCTCGCCGCGCTTCGCGTCCTTCACCAGCGCCCGCGCGTACTTTTCCCACAGCCCGCGCAATTTCGAAAACGCGCTCCACGTGCACTGTTCCGGCCTCAATCCGTACAATCCTTCCCTCTTTAATCGCGTTTTGCTCATCATCGCTCTGCGCGCCTCGGCGAAGCGCTTCTCCCGCTCCCGCGCTCGCGCCTCCCCCGCGTCCACCACCCTCTCCCAATCATTCACGAGCACCAGCGCTTTATCCGCGCTCAGCTTCGCTCGCAAATCGTCCTCCGCGTCCGCGCTCGTCCCTCGTCGACGCGTCGCCAGCATTCGCCGCGCGTACGCCTCCGCGTACGCCCTCCGCGCCGCCGCCTCCTCGCGCGCCGTCGCCCGCGCGCCCGCGAACGTCTCCTCGTCCTCCCCGATCGACGGCGCGTAATACGACGTCGTCGGATCCGCGTCCGCGTCCCGCGCCGTCGTCGTCGCCGCGCTCGACGCCGTCTCGCGCGAAGCGCGCCCGCGCATTCGCGCCTCCAAATCCGCGATTCGCGACGCCTTCATCGCGCGCCTCGTCCTCGCCGTCGCCCCGTCGCTCGCCCGACCGCGCGTCGCGTCGCGTTCGTCGTCGTCGCCGCTCGAGCGTCGTCGAAGGCGCCGCGCGCCGCGCTCTGCGGCGTCGATTCGATTCCATTCCAATCCGCTCGCCGCATTCGTCGTCGCGATGCGTCGCGCGCGTCGCGCGCGGCGCCTCGCGCTCGGCGCCGCGCTGACCGCGCTCGCGCGCGTCGCGCTCGCGCGCGCCGACCGCGCGTCGATCGCCGTCGTGGGGAGCGTGAACGCCGACGTCATCGCGCGCGTCGGAACATCGGTCCCGCGCCGCGGAGAAACGCGCGCGGCGACGGCGGCGCGCGTCGAGCGCGCGTGCGGAGGGAAGGGAGCGAATCAAGCGGTCGCGGCGTCGCGATTGACGTGCGAGCGCGGCGGGAAGGCGGCGTTCGTGGGACGATTCGGGGAGGACGAGGCGGGGACGACGCTGCGACGCGCGCTGCGGCGAGAGACGGATGTGTCCGGGAGCGTCACGATGGCGCGAGGGAGCGGAATCGAGACGGGAATGGGGTTCGTGATGCTGACGGACGATGGATCGCCGAGCGCGGTGGTCGTGGGGGGGGCGAACGCGCTCGGATGGAACGCGGACGACGAGGCGCTGGCGAGCGAGTTTCGCGAGGCGCTGCGAGGCGCGAAGACGGTGATGCTGCAGCGGGAGGTGCCGGAACGCGTGAACGTGATAGCGGCGACGGTTGCGAGGGAAATCGGTGTGCGAACGATCGTGCTGGACGCGGGAGGCTCGTTTCACGCGGCGGATGAGGCGTTGTTGGCGCTCGTGGATTACGTCGCGCCGAACGAGAGCGAACTCGCGGGAATGGCGGGAATGCGCGTGGAGGAGGTTTCTTCTGGGGACGAAGCGGTCGTTAAGGCGGCGAGAATCGTCGCAGGAACGTCGCGCGTCGCCGTTCTGTGCACGCTGGGGAGTCGAGGATCGTTGCTCGTGAGAGGCGAAGACGTCACGAGAGTCGAAGCGATGGAACTTCCGGCCGGCGCCAAAGAAGTGGACGCCACCGCGGCTGGTGATGCGTTTCGCGCCGCGTTCGCGGTGGCGATGGCTGAAAATAAAAGCGAGCGCGACGCCATGAAGTTCGCCAGCGCCGCGGGGGCTTTGGCGGTGACGAAGTTGGGTGCGATGCCGAGCCTTCCATTTCGGAGCGACGTGGATGAATTTCTTGGCGTTTCAGATCCGTGCCGAACGTCCCCTATCTCGTCGTCTTCGTCGTCCAGTGAGGCGGCGATCGAGGCACTTCGATTTGCCAGTAGATTGAATAGCATGAAATCTCGCGCAGACTTATTCACGGATGCCGAACCGGACGTTCCGGAAGTCTTCAACCTCATAAAGCGCATGGGACGCGTTCAGGGCGTGCATTCGGTGTTTCTCAACTACCCCGAACATTTCATCGGACCAGACGGCAACGAGCTCGCGGCAGTGGAATTGCGAGACAAGATTCTTGCCGCGAAGTTGCGCCCTGGCGCCGTATGCGTGCGATTTCCCGAGGAGCCGTTTCGATTGGGCGCGTTCTCGAATCCCGATGGCGTGATTCGCGAACACGCGGCGACTTTGGCACGCAAGGCGTGCGCGACTGCGACCGCACTCGACGCAGACGAAGTCGTCATATGGCCTCGCTACGATGGATACGATTACAATCTCCAAGCGGATTACGCCACGGCGTGGGAGGACATGATTGTCGGTTACAAAGCAGTGGCCTCGAGCGAAGAGTGTCGCTCGCTCAAGTTGAGCGTCGAATTCAAGCCGACGGACGAAAAGAGCCGTTTCAGCTTCATCCCCACCACAGGTGCCGCACTCCTACTCGTCGACGCCGTGGGCGAGCCCAACTTCGGCCTGACACTGGACGTCGGCCACGCGCTCGCCGCGGGCGAGAATCCAGCCCAGTCCATCGCGATGGCGGCTTCGAGAAACGCTCTGTTCGGCGTCCAACTCGGCGACGGTCACACCCGTCTCGGCGCCGAAGACGGTTTGATGTTCGCCTCCGTCCATCCTCACGCCGCCATGGAATTAGTCCGCGCGCTACGTCGCATATCCTACGCCGGCGTGCTCTACTTTGACACCTTCCCTCTCAACGAAGATCCGGTGGCGGAAGCCGAGCGAAACGCCCGCGTCTTCCGCGACTTCTACGCCCGCATCGTCGACGTCGAGGTCGAAATCGAAGATGCCATCGCCAGTCGAGACGCCATTCGAGCTCTCGACGCCGCATCACGGATGTGATCGATGTAATAACGACGCGCGCCGCGACGCGCTCGCCGTCCCGTCCCTCGCGCAGTTCCACAGGCGCGGCGCGCCCGGCGTCGTCAGTCGCAGACGCGCGTCCGTCGTCGCGCCCCTCGCGCGCGACGAAGCGACGCGCTCGCGCGCGTCGCTCGCGCGCGTCTGTCGCGCGCGATGTCGCTCGACGACGACGCCGCGCTCGTTCGGACGCCGCGCCGCAGTTTCGACACGACGACGGAATCGACGCCGACGGACGCGGGAAAGGGCGCGGACGACCGCGCGACGAGTCCGATGAGCGCGCTATCCGCGCGATCGTCAGCGCAGAGCTCTCGCGAGGGTCTCGGGCAGGCGGGACAGGAGGCGTCGGAGGGCGCAAAGCTCGCCTGGACGGCGACGCTGATCGGCGACGCGCGCGCGAGTCGGAGGTTGACGCCGAGTGAGCTGAGAGCGAATGGAAAAGAGGATGGAACGTGGATAGGGAGTTCGCTCGATGCGGACGACGACCGGGACGACGATGCGACGAGGTCGGGACGGTTGTCGGAGACGAGCGCGTCGAGCTCGCAGAGCGGGACGTTTAGGAGCGCGTTGGGGGCGGTCCCGGAGGAATGGGACGCAGATCCCGACCCGCTGGGAATGGCGAAACCAGAGGACGTGTTGAATGCGTCGATGTTCGGGTGGAGATTTCGCCTGGAGGATTTTCAGCTCGTCAACGTCATCGGTCGCGGGCGATATTCCGTGGTATACAAGGCGTTTTATCGCAGGATGAACTTTGAAGTGGCGCTGAAGTGCTACATCAAGGCAAAGTTGAAACTGCACGTGTACGAACAGATTGCGCACGAAATTGCGGTGCATCATAGCATGGAACACTCGGCCATCGTGGGATTTTTTGGTTCGTTCATCGACACTTCGACTGGGAACTATTATTTAATACACGAGCTTCACAACCGGGGCGACGTTTTCAACGCTTTGGCGCGAGTTGGAGGAAAGTTTAGTGAAAGCCGAGCAGTGACGGGAGTTATGAAATGGGTCATCAAAGCCGTCGCGCACATGCACGCGATGAACGTCATACACCGAGATATCAAGCCTGAAAATGTCGTACTCACCGATGACGGCAGAGCGAAGCTGACGGATTTCGGCTTTGCGTTACATTTGGAGTGGTTCAAACCGCTCGGGCGTTTGGGAACGACGGATTACATGGCGCCGGAGGTTGTACGCTGCGATAAAGAGTTTCGAGAACGATACCTCCGATTGAATCGCGCTGGGTACGGCAAGGCTGTGGATTTATGGGCCATCGGCGCTTTGGCGTTTGAGCTCGTCGTCGGGTTTCCGCCGTTTCAGTCGACGAGTCGACAGCAAGCGTACGATATGATTCTCCAAGGTTCGTTCAAGATCCCTGCATTCGTCAGCGAACACGGCGCCGATTTCATCCGCAAATGCCTCGTTCTCGACCCGAGCGCGAGATTGAAGCCGGAAGAAATGTTAGAGCATCCTTGGATTGTCTCGCTCGGTTCGTCTGGGGAACCGCGCGCGAACGCGCCGAGAAGCGTTCTCGATTTCGACGCTAACTTCATGAAAAGAGCGCTGTCAGCCGCGCCGGCGACAAAACGCGCGCCAAACAGCCTGTCATCTAAATTTGCTGCGGCAAATATTTCGCGAGAAGCGCTCGATTCGATCAAGGACGAATTAGATTGGCAGTATGCGGCGAACAACGTTGAGCTCATCAGCAGTGGACGAGCCGAGACGACGGTGAACCGATCTGCCACCGCCTTTGCGGTTTCAACGGACGTGAACGCGCCTGATTCTACCGCAGTCGTTTTAAGCACGCGCTCTTTCAGTCTCAGTCATAGAATTCGAAGGATGGGATCGAATTTTGTGCGTCGCTTCCGAACGCGAGATTAGTTCGCGAACCGCCTCGCTCTTGTACACTTCTTGTATATTCATTCTTTCTTGTTTTCTTGTAATTCGAGGTACAACTGGTGCGAAAGTAACATTAAAAGAACATCAAAGAATCGTCTCGAAGCTACTCATGGTCTTGAGATGCGCGCGAGCGCTCACGAATTCTTGCCGGACTCAACAGCCGCGACACCGCGCGACTTCGCCCCAAACTCCGGTGGGAACGTATTTACACCACTCGGCGCACTGCCCTAGGGTAGATAACACGATCAGCGCGATGTAAGCGAAGCGTTGATTGTGTTGATTGACGATAAAAGCCATGATTTGGTTTGAAGCGTGAAGCGAGCGTGCGTGCGTCAAAATGAGGTCACATGGTTCGTACACCGTTGCATCGTCTTCCGATGCTCTCCTACAAACATTGCCTATGCGCTACGCGAGTTCTTGGCAACGTGCGAGCACGCGCGCAAACTTCTCGCCCTCTTCTATGTCTACAATTAATTCACCACAATCTTCTCCTCGCCAAGGCGTGGCGCTCGGCGGAAGCACGATACCAGTGGCCCACAGAAACAAGCCGTCCTCGTGAGCGCGCGACGCGTAATCGTACTTGACGTCGCCGAGGATGGGAGCGCAGAGCGCTTTGGCGTGGCGCCGAAGCTGATGCGTGCGCCCAGTTTTCGGGAAAAAATCAATCAACGTCAAGATACCGCCGTATTCCTCGCTTTCGTACTCGCGCACGACGCTATATTCGGTGAGCGCCTCCAGACCGCCGAGCGGGACGTCGACCACCCCCTTCTTCGATTCGACGCGTCCTCGCAGCACCGCCCGATACCTTTTCCGCACTTCTCGCTTCTCGAACGCCGCCGACAGCGCCGTCATCGCCATCCGCGTCTTCGCGCACACCAGCAATCCTCCCGTGAGTTCGTCCAACCGATGCACCGGCCGAGGCCTCGACAACGCGCCTTCGACGCCCTCCGGCGTCGGCGTCAGCGCCGTCGCGCACAGCCGCTCCGCGCTCCACTTCATCGGATCGCTTCCCTTCCCCACGCTCACGCAGTCATCCGGCTTCACCATGATCGCAAAGTGTGGGTCGTCCCGCGCCAGCGCGACGGCTCTCTCGCCCGCTCTGTGCGCCGCCGCAACCGGCGAGGACGGTCGAATCCGCGCCAGCACCTCGACCACGTCCCCGTCCGCGACCGCGTCCCCGACCGAGCGCACCGTTCCGTTCACGAGCACATTCTTCCGTCGTATCTCTCGCTTCGCGCTCGTCGCGCTCGCGTACTCGCTCGGCAGGTGCGCGCGCAGCGCGTCGCTCAGCGCGACCGTCGCCCCGCGCTCGCCCGCGCCGGCGTCCACGCGCGCGACGAACGTCCGCGCGACGTCGTACGCGCTTCGCGAGGGCGCGCGCGCGCGCGCGTTCGTCGCGTTCGTCGCGCGCGTCGCGTTCGTCGCGGCGCGCGCGCCGCGAAGCATCGGCGCGACGCGCGCGAGAGTGCGGCGTCGTCACGACTCGGCGCGCGCGCGGCGCGGCGCGCGGCGAGCGAATCGACGTCGGCGCGCGAATCGACGTCGCGCGCGGGACGCGAGGCATGCCGTTCGCGCGGCTGAAGAGCGCGGCGACGGCGGCGACGACGGCGACGACGGGGACGATCGGGAATTCTGCATCGGCGCGAGCGATGGCGAAGCGCGCGGCGATGGAAGCGACGAAAGGCGCGGCGACGATGACGGTGGACGCGAAGACGAGCGTGACGTCGAACGCGACGGTGCGCGCGCTGGAATTCGTCGTGAAAGCGGTGCGGTGGTTGATTCGGGCGACGACGACGCAAATCGCGGTGGCGACGGCGACGACGGCGATCGGATTCGTCCTCGGGGCGATGCTCACGGTGTGGAGTAAGCGCACGAGGGATAAAGGCTACGTGAGACGAGCGCTGATAAGTCGTCGCAGGCGAAAGGATGCGGATGCATCGCCCTCGTTGACGTGGTTGGAGAGCGTGCGAGCGAAGAAGGAGTTGGAGACGAACGAACAGGATCAGATACACTTTAAGGATGAATTTAAGACGTTATTCAACACGTATTCGCCGAAATGGACGGAAGACGCGTCGTTCAATCGCGTGCATTGGCTCAATCGAGTGATCGACGCGGCTTGGCCGAACATTGACACCGGGGTGAGCAAGACGGTGAAGGAGAGTGTCGAGCCGATTTTACGCGACATGCTTCCCGAGAGCGTGACTTGGATTGGTTTTGAGAAATTTACACTCGGTCCGCGCGCACCGACGCTTTCTGGGATTCGCTCGCACTCGTCTCACATGGAGAATTCCATCTTGGACATCGAGCTCACGTGGGCTTCGTCGTGCGAAATCATCGTCACGTTGTACGCGTTTGGGATACGATTTCCGGTGTCTTTACGCCAGCTTCAGCTGAAGTGCTTGGTGCAAGTGACTTTTGATCCGTTGGTAGATATCATTCCATGTCTCGGTGCGATCGAAGCTTGCTTGATGGGTATGCCTGAGATTTTGGACTTTGGATTGTTCCTTCCGGGCGGAATCGATCTCATGGCGCTCCCCTTCATGCACGGTTTCGTCAAGCGCACCGTGAAATCGTCCATCGAGAAGATGCTCTTATATCCTTATAAACTGCACATACCCATAATGGAGGCCAGCGGTATCGAGGAGTCTTCGACGGGGATGATGCGAATTAGATTCCTGAAGGGAAATGCGTTCTACAAGCGACGCAACTATAGCCGCCTCTCGCGCAAGAAAGGCAAGGCTTCTTCGCTGATGCGAAACATGCTCAAATCGGACAATTACTTTATCAAGTATTGGACTCGCGAGCAGCGCCAGCTGAGTACACCACCGCGTTTAGGAGACGCACCGAGCTGGGATGGCGTCGAAGACTCGTTTGTGTTGTGCGATCGAGAAACTCCCTTGACGTTCCGCCTCCTTAAACAGGGCGCCGAGCGTATCTCCAACTATGGCGAGGCATCGATCACGTGCGGAGAAATCGCCGATCGCGGACCAGGTCCGATTGTTCTCGAACTCCCTTTCATCGATCCAACGTACTACAAGAAAGAGTGCCCACTCGAGTATTTCGCCGCCGCCAACGGCTACACGCACGAACAAATCATGACTCGCATCAACGAAATCACCGAGTGGCACAAAAAAAGCGAAGAAGAAGCGGATGAGGCGCGCATGAAATACTTTTACCGATGCGTCGAGGAACAGAACAAGACGAAAACACCTGGTGGGAAAAAGTTCATGCACCCGACGATGACAGTCGAGCTCGAGTACATCGACACCGGCGCTCCGGATGAATTCGATGAGGATTACGAGCAAGGTTTGCTCACCGTCGAACTTCTCGAAGGTCGCAATTTGCTTCGTGTCAAGGACTTGCCGCCGAATCCCATGGCTCACGTATCTTGTGCAAAGCAAACGTACACGAGTGCGCGCAAATTGAAGACTTCGCAGCCCAAGTTCAACGAACGTTTCGTCTTTTACAACGTCATTCCAGACGTCGACCCGCTCAGAATCGAAATCAGAGGTTTTGAAGTCTCGCTCGGCTTTGTGGAGATCGACGTCTCACTCGTCCGCCAAAACGTCATAATGAAGGACTTTTTCAAGCTTCAAGGCGTAGCCAAGGGTGAGATCGAACTTTTGCTCCAGTACGCTCCGATGTCCACGAAAAACGCGGTCCACCGCATCCCGGTCTTGTAAATCACCATAATCGCGTCATTCCGCGCCTCCTCGACGACGGTCGCGCTCGTCGCGCCCCGCTAGCCGCGCGTCATGCCTCCGACGATGCGTTTCGAGCACTCGAGCCCGACCGCGCGGCTATTTCACTCTCCCGCGACGGTGAAACCGAGCACGTGGTCGACGGGGGAAAGAACGCTTGACGATTCATCTTCAACCGCCGTCGACGAACTCGACGCCGCGTCCTACGCCCGCGTGCTCGAACGAAGAATCGCGGAGCTGGAAGAAATCGTGGAAAAAACGCGAAATACCACCGGTGATGGGAAGTACGCGGCGATGGAGGCGAAGTGCGCGGCGTTGCGGGCGGAGAATGCGAGGCTCAAGGCGACGACGTCGACCGCGGCGCCGCTCCGAGACGTGACGAACGGCTCGCGAGCGCGGGAATCGACGCCGATGCGAGCGTTGAAGAGTCGATTGAGTGAATCCACGGCGGCGATGGCGGTCGAGAACGAACTGCGGGTGGAGTTGGCGAAGGCGAAATCGACGGCGGCGGCGGAGAGCGCCCGCGCGGAGAAGCGGTTTAATAAAGCTTTGGAGACGGCGTCTGAAAACGAAGAGTGGCTGGCGAGCGCGCTTCGAGCAAAATGTGATGAAGTTGAAAAGAGTGAGGCGAAGAGGCGAGGCATGGACGCGAGAATGGGCGAATTACAAGACGCCTTGCGCGTCAGCGAATCGCGTCTTCGCGAGGCGTTGAACAACCTCGATGAATATCGCGCAGAGGTCAAATCGTCCATCAAACGCGAGAAAAAGCACGCAAAAATCATGCACGACAAGTATAAGGCGTGTAAGCGTGAAAGAGCGCAGCTTGAAGCGGAAGTTGACGCGCTGCGTGAACTCGCGTCGACGCCTCAGCCGGATGCGACGCCCGGGTCGGTTTCCCGCGCCGCGGAATCCGCCGTCAAAATCGCATCATTCGCGATGGAGTACCCCCCATTCGCTGCTTTCGCCGTGGCTTTATTCCACGCCTTATCTTGGCTCTTTCTTCGCCGCGGACTTACCACAAGTCGTTCCAGTGTCCTCGCGCCCCCCGAGCGCTTCGACGTCTCCGGCTTCCTCACCGTTTTCCCTTAGTCTCTCTCTTCCTATCTCCCTCGTGTCGTCGCATTCATTATTAATTTATAATCCTTTCGAACGCGCGTCGTCGTCCCTCGCGCGTCGTCGTCCCTCGCGACGTCCCGCTCGCGCGGCCTCGCCTCGCGTCCCGAGGGCTGACGTCAGCCGACGTCACGCATCCATCGCGCGCTTCACAATCCGTCGCGCGCCGCGAACGCGCCCGACGCCGATCGAATGCACGCCGCGATGACGCACGCGATGACGCGCGCGATGCCGCCCGCGCGCGCGGCGCCCGCGCGTCGCGCGACGACGACGACGACGACGGCGCGTCGCGTCTTATCCGCTCGGTCCGCCGTCCGCGCGCGCGCGAGCGCGGCGATCGCGAGCCCGGACGCGCGCGCGAAGGAGGCGCAGGCGTGGATCGACGCGTGGAAGAGCGGCGCGAGCGCGGGCGCGGCGGGCGCGGCGGGCGCGGCGGCGGCGGCGACGACGACGACGTTTGAGCTGCGCCGCGGGTCTCGAAAGGTGTCCGACGAAAAGGAAGCCGCGCTGCTGAGCACGACGTCGTTCGGCACGATCGGTCTGAGCGTTGGATTGCCTCTGCTGCTGTACGGGTTCTGCGCGTACTTTTCGTTCCTGCCGGGGGCGGATATCTCGGCGTTGATGTTGATTTACGGCTTTCCGATTTCGCTCATCGGCTTCGCGCTGAAGTACGCCGAGTTGGAACCGTTGAAGCTCGTGACGTACGAGGACGCTTTGAAAGTGCGGGAGGAACAAACGACGCCGATCTTGACTCAAGTGCGAGGGGACGTGACGCGATACAGATACGGAGATGAGCAACATTTGGAGGAGGCGCTGAAGATTATTTTCCGCTTCAACCGACCGGGCGGTTTGCGAAGAAACCAAGCCCCCGAGCTCGTGGGGTTGTCCGAACAGATCATCAACGATCGTTACGCGTTGTGCCTCGAGTTCGATTCGCCCAAGATGGACTTCACCGAGTGGACCGATCGCGTGAGCAAGATTACGACGTTTTTCGGTCCGGGCGTCATCGCCGCGGCGACGCGCATCGACGGCGACGAGCACAAGGTTGAGATCGCGTTGATCACCACCGGCGAGGGCGGCGGGGAGATGCAAGACATGGAAGTCTTACCTCCGCTCGCCCCTGGACAACCCGCTCGATACGTCAAGCGCGGTACCGCGTAATAAAATCCTTTGTAGTACACGACACCGATTCGCCTCGACTCGCCGCAGACGCCGCCTCGCGCGCGCGATGACCGCGCCCGATCTCTCCCGCTTCGACGAAGGCTCGAGCGATGAGGACGATTTCATCGCTCGCGTGCGCGCGCGCGAGCTCGCCGAGGGCGCCGACGACGCGAGCGCCGCCGCCGACGCGTCGCCGCCGACGACGAGCGGCGGCGGCGGCGACGATAAAACCGACGCCGACGCGCGCGTGAGCGCGAATCGCGCGTCCAAGCTCGAACGCGCGCGAGAAAAGAAGCGCAAGGCCAAGCAAGCGCGCGCAAAACGGCGTAAACTGGAAGAGGGACGACCGCGAGGAACGGACGAGACGGAAGGCGGCGGCGACGCGGCGAACGCCGACGACGAAGACAAGGTGTTCCACGGCACGTTTAACGTCGAGGGCGTGGTGATGAACGACGAATTAGTGCTCGTGGATAAAAAGTCTAAAGCCGTGTACTCGAGCACGGAGCGTACGGCGAATGGGGAACACGTCAGGATCGGGACGTGGGACGACGCGACGCAGAGCTATACGTATTGGAAACCGGCGGAGAAGAAAAAGGATGAGAGAAAAGAGAAAGGGGCGGTTTTGAACGAGCGTGGGGAGACGATACCGGCGATCTTTAAGGGGAACGCGAAGTTAGCGGAAGAATTTAAGGCGCCGGCGGAGGTTGAGCATCCGTTCGAGACGGACGCGGACGACCACTGCGAGACGTCGCCTGAGGCGCACGAAAACGTAGCGAATTTCTTAAAGGCGGCGTGCGGGCGCTTGAATAAAACGCCCGCCGACCTGGTGATTTATGACCCTTACTACTGCGCCGGAGGTACGCGAAGGAACTTGGCTTTGATTGGATTCACGAACGTCATCAATCGCAACGAAGATTTTTACAAAGTCATCGAAGAGGGGCGCGTGCCCGAGCACGACGTCTTCCTGACAAATCCACCGTACTCTGCTGACCACATAGAGAAGTGCGTGACGTTTGCGGCAGAAAATCTTGCTGCACACGGCCGTCCGTACATGCTGCTCTTGCCCTCGTACGTCATTCACAAGGATTACTACCTGCCCGCGTTGCTCACGGGCGGCTCGCGAGGGAAGGAAAAGGCGAAATCGCTCGAGCTTCAGCGCAAAGACGAGGAAAACAACGAAGATGACGTCGAGGAGAATGGCGATGGTATCAAGCGTCACGGTGGTGGTGCCGCTCGAGCGCAAATCTTGCCATTCTACATCGCGCCGAAGAAGCGTTATTATTATTGGACACCCAAGGCGATGGTGAAGGCGCGCGCCGCCAAAGGTCAAAGCGAAGAAAGCGCCAAGGCGCGTCGCAAGCGAACGCACATAGGCGCCCTGGGTGAACGTACCTCACCGTTTCTGTCGTTCTGGTACTGCTGTTTCGGGTCGATGCAGCGCGATGTGTTGGCGTGGCACAAAAAGTTGCCTCGTAGCGAAGTTTGGGGGTACGTGGTGGCGCGACACCCGAACGATTTGCCGCTCGCCGTGCTAGACGAATGGGATCCGCGCAGGATCGCCGCCATGGAAAAAGCCAAGGCTGATGGAGTGGAAATCCCGCAGCTTAGTTCGTACGCCGGTTTTACCGGCGCCGCGCAATCCCCAGCCAAGAAGAAATTCTACAAATGAAATCGTTTTACAATGCACAAATGCCTAGATAGAATACAACACGAACACATTATCACTCGTTCTCCATGCCACACGCGTACACGAGCATCGCTGCGCGCGTAGAGCGTGGAAAACCACCGGAGGTGAGTCTATGAACCGTTAAGCTTTGAACCTTCGAGTCGCGAAAACGAGCGCCTCTACACGCGAAGAATGGTTAGAAACAAACGCCGTTCGACGACGAACGCGCGCGCGCGCGACGACAACACACGCACCTTGCACCGACATCGGAAGCTCTGAAATATCGACCGAGATATCTTCCGCGAAGATCGGCAAATCGCACAGCGTGAAGAGCAAATTTGGTTCCTCTGAGATCGCGTAAATCGTATCCTCGTCGCTCTCCGAAGCCCAAATCCGCGTGATGCACGCTTGCGTGCGCCGTATGCGATCTTCCAAATCGTCACACATCAACAGTTTCGGACAATCCATCACCATGGCGCTAATCTTTCCCACCTTAAACGCCCCTCGCAGCGTCAACAAGTTCGCCGTCGCCCTCGCGATGTCGCACGTCGCCACCTCCGTGCACCGCCCCACGAGCGCGCCCACGTTCATTCCCGGCACCCCTCCCAGCGCGCGCTCCAACCGATCGAACTGCACCATCAACTTTTCGACGTCTTGAAAGTACGCGTCCCCGATGTACAGCTCCCTCGCCGCGCGCTCCGCGTCGAGCGTTCGCGCGCCCTTCCCCTTCAAAAACTCCTCCACCCGCACGCACTCGAACGCCGCGCCGCGTCCGTCGCCCGCGTCGAACGTTCGCGCGAGCTCCGCGCGCGCCTGTTCGTTCGCCATTCGCGCGGCCTCGGCGAGGATCTCTCTCGCTTCGTCGATCGCCGCGCGCAGTTCGTCCTCTCGCATGCGTCCATCGTCGTCGTCGTCGTCGTCGTCCGCGCGCGCGCGCGCGACGCGCGTCGCTCGACGACCGCCCTTTCGCGCGCGTCGCCTCGCGCGCGCGCGCGTCGGCGCCGCCGCGGCCGCGCGTCCGCGCGCGCGCGACATCGTCTGCGGCGTCGCGCTTCGCGGCGTCGCACTTCGCGGCGCGCGCGCGGACGATCGACGCGCGCGACGCGCGCCATGGCGAGCGACGCGAGCGAGGGCGCGAGCGACGCGCCGGGCGCGCCGTCGGCGTACCCCACGAACGCGTCGGCGTACGAGCTGCTCGAGGAGATCGGGCACGGCGTGAGCGCGACGGTGCGCGCGAGGCGAACGACGCGACGCGACGCGACGCGACGACGACGCGCGAGACGACGCGCGCGCGATGACGCGAGACGGACGCGGGACTGACGGGCGAGCGATGGTGTCGGCGCGCGACGCAGGTGTGGCGAGCGCGATGCGCGACGAACGACGAAGTCGTCGCGGTGAAGGTTTTGGATCTCGAGGAACACGAGCCGGAACACCTGGACGAGATCCGACGCGAGGCGCAGACGATGAGCATGCTGAGTCATCCGAATTTGGTGAAATATTATAGCTCGTTCGTGAACGAGGCGTCGCTTTGGGTGGTGATGCCGTATCTCGCGGGGGGATCGGCGCTGAATTTGATGAAGTGGTCGCATCCGGGAGGTTTCGAGGAACCCGTCATCGCGTGCATCGTCAAGGCGGCGCTCAAGGCGCTGGATTACTTTCATCGTAATGGGAATATTCATCGAGACATCAAGGCTGGGAACATTTTGGTGGATGAGAACGGGGCGGTGAAGCTGGCCGATTTCGGCGTGAGCGCTTCGTGTTGGGGTTCGGGAGGCCGACCGCGGTCGCACCAGACTTTTGTCGGCACGCCGTGCTGGATGGCGCCAGAGGTGATGGAGCAAGAGAACGGGTACGATTTTCACGCCGACATTTGGTCGCTCGGGATCACGGTGCTGGAGTTGTGCCACGGGCACGCGCCGTTTTCCAAGTTTCCGCCGATGAAGGTGCTCTTGATGACGCTTCAAAACCCAGCGCCGACGCTCGAAGAGCAACCCGAAGACGGTCGGCATTTCTCTCGCGCCCTTCGCGAGTTCGTCAGTCTTTGCCTGCAAAAGGATCCGTCCAAGCGCCCGCCGGCGAGCAAGCTTTTGGAGCACAAATTTTTGAAGGAGGCGAAGAAAGCCGATTGGCTCGCGAAGACGTTGCTCGAAAACATCCCTTCTCTGGGCGATCGCACGCGCATGCTCGCCGAACGCGAGGCGAAACGGCGCGCGGAATCGAACGCCGTGGGTGAGGCGCAAGCGGAAGCCGCTTCGAACGAAGCTTACAAGCACGGGGTGTCTAATTGGAATTTTGACGTCGACGAATTGAAGGCGCAGGCGGCGGCGATGGACGATCCCGCGGTGGCTGAATCCAACGCCATCGCCGCGGCGAACGCGCTCGAAAACATGCACATGGGCGAAAAGAGGAGCATCGAGAAGAAAGGCCGATTCGAAATCATCACCGAAGACGCGCCCGAGTCGTCGGCGACGTCGCAAACGGTGCAGCGACGAGGACGGTTTGACATCATCGAGGACAACCAGCGCGGCAGCCGAAGCACGTCTCCCACGCCCGCGAGCTCACCCGCGCCGGGCGTTTCGCGCACAAAGAAGGCGGTACAAAAAGGTCGATTCACCGTGCACTCCGAAGCCGGCGCGGACGACATGGGCGTGGATCTACGCTACTTTTCCGAAGTCGCGCAATCCGCCGCCTCCGTCTCCGCCGCCCTCCGCGATCTCTACGCCCAAGCCCAAGCCCAAGCGACCGCCATCGCCGAGCTTCGCGACGAGAACGCCCGTCTCCGCGCCCGCGTCGCCGAGCTCTCCGAACGCGCCTAGACGCGCGCTTCACATCGACTCTGTAACATCACCCGACGCCGCCTCGCGTCCCGAACCCGTCGTCCTCACTCCCCCGGAATCATCTCGTACGACCACCCGCGCGCGCCTCGCGCCGTCATCCACATCACCGTCGTCGCGTACCCTCCCGCCAGCGCGCACATCCCTCCCACCACCGTCAGCGCCGTCGTCGTCCCTCGCGCCGCGTGCGCGTCCGCCTCGATCGCGCCCAGCGCGAAGAGCGCGCGCGTCCCGAGCATCGCCGTCCCCAGCGCGAGCAGCGTCGGTCCCAGGCACTTCGTCTTCGTCGGCAGTCGCGCCCACGCCCGCGCCCGCGCCCGCGCGTCCATCTCGTCGTCGTCGTCGTCGTCGTCCTCGTCCTCGCGCGCGGGATCGCGGAACTGGTCGGCGTGCATCGCGCGCGCGCGTCGCTCGACGATCCTGTGCCGCATGCGTCGCGCGCGCGTCGACGACGACGCGCTTCAAACGCGGCGCGCGCGCGGGACGGTCGAGCGACGCGCGACGCCGCGTCGATCGCGACGCGTCGTCGTCGACGCGCGCGCGAGGCGGTCGTCGACGCGCGGCGCGGTGACGGCCGCGTCGAACGACGTAACAGCGTTCGTTGTTACGGGCGCGCGCGCGCGCGCGCGGCGTCGGGGAGGCGAAGCGCCGAAAATAGAAGTCGGCGAAGCGACGCATCGCGACGCATCGCGACGCATCGCGACGCGCGGAGGACGGTGAACGAACGCGATGGAGGGCGAAACGAACGCGAGGACGCGGCGCGCGGTGGAGTGCGTGACTCTGGCGAATCTTCCGGGGATGATTGGAACGCCGACGGTGCGTCGTCGCGCGCGGATGGCGGCCGTCGCGCGCGCGCGAAGACTCGACTCGAACGACTCACGACGGAGCGTCGATGCGTCGTCGCGCGCAGGCATCGATGAAACCGAAGACGCAATCGCTGAGTTTTGTGAATGGCTACGCGATTCCTCGAGACTCGGACGGCGAGGTCGATGTGTTCGACGCGAACGCGTTCGCGGACGCGCCCGCGCGCGGCGAGGCGAAGGCGTACGCGCCCGAGTACGTTAAATTGCACGGGCTCGTCTTGCGATTTAACGCGTATTTTGATGAAACCGTCGAAAACGGTCAAAAGGAGAGCGTGAGATGCCGGAAATGCGTCATTTACTTTTTCCTCGAGGACGGATCGATCAAAATCACGGAACCGCGCGTGGAGAACAGCGGCATGCCCCAAGGCGCGTTTCTCAAGCGTCACGTCGTGCGCGGCGTGACTTTGGGAGATTTAAACGTTGGCAAAGCGGTAACGATCTACGGGTTCGAGTTTAAAATTTATCGCTGCGATGGATTCACGCGCGATTACCTCGGACGCGTCGGCGTCGATGTCCCGAATGATGAGCGCGAACCCGACGGCGTCGGTCCGTCGTGGGAGGAGGTTCGGCTCGCGCGTCGCGCCGCGCGTTCTACGAAGAAGGATGCTCGAGGGAAATTTCTCACGCACGACAAGCAAGTGCTTCGCTTCTACTGCGTTTGGGACGACAGGTCGAAATTCGGCGACAGGCGAAGATTTGTTCTGACGTTCTTTCTCATCGACGACACCGTCGCCATCACCGAAGTCGAAGCGAACAAATCGGGGCGAGGAAGCGGGATGTCTTCGACGCTTCTGCACAGGTCCAGATTACCTCTGCGCGATGAAGATGCGAACGCCAGAGGTCTAGCGAACGATGATTTCGATTATGTCACCGCGGAAGACTTGCACGTCGGGGACACGATTCGAGTGTACAAGAGAGATTTCTTCATCTACGACTGCGACGAATTCACGAAGTCGTGGTACCTGACGAAATTCCCGGGCGAGTTGACGGAGGCTGCTTTCGAGCCGCACGACGTCACCGAGCCCGAGGATACTGTTCCAGCGCATCGCATACCTGAGCACACAGGTCTCGCCATCGGGAGCGAAGAGGACAGCTTGCAAAACTGCATTTCGCTCATTCCCAAGCCGCCGCGCAAGGACGTCGCGAAGGATGACGAAATCGTTTTGCAGTTTCGCGCCGAAATGGTCCCGATCAGCGACGCTGATGAAGTGTGCGAATTCGATGCTTCGCGTCGTTTTGTGGTCTCGTTCCACGTCGGTGACAAGACGTTGTCAATTTTCGAACAAGCGTCAAAGGACAGTTGCTCGAGCAAGTTTCTGGAGCGCGCCAGAGTCAGGAAGCGCGACGAGACGGGCGCGTTTTACGACTTGCGCGACATGCGCGTGGGTTCGGTGCTCGAAATTCACTCTCGCGCTTTCAAGCTCGGCGAGAGCGACGAATTCACGCGCAAGTACCTCGAAAACGCGGTGTGAGCGCGTGATTGCTGACGCGTGAATATATGTAATGCATTGCTCGCTATTGATACGTTTCCACGAGGGGTATGTGTTCGGCGCCAAACATCGTCTGGAAATCCGTGATGCAATCACCGCGCTTGAGGTGATGTCCCGCACCACTGCTAATTCCAGCGACGCCAACTCCACCCAACTTAGCCTTGGTGTAATACATCAAACTTGCCGGCACGTACACGGGCGCCTCGCGCGTAATCGAGGAGATTAAAAATTGCATCGCGATGTCCTCGCAATTCCCCCCCCCCTTGTCGATGTATTCCCGCACACCGTCGGGTAAATGCTCCTTATACAGTTTTAAATATTTTTGATCCATGAACGCCGCCTTGGTGAGGATGATACTGTACTTCCCACTCCACCAAAGTTGAAACTCGTTCGCGACGTATCTCCACGAGCACCCGTCGCTCGGCTTCTTCGCCGGCGCATAATTCCTCGCGTAATACCCCACCAACGCGTCAGGGTGCTTCTGCCACGCCTTAAATCCTCTATATAAAGTCTCACACGGAATTCTCACGTCCTCATCCACGTTAAACACCGCCCTGGTGCGCAAATCATCCAACGGTTCAAATCTATTCTGTATGCTCGTCGATTCCGCGTGCGCGTCGTATCGCACCAATCCCGGCTTCTTCTTCACAAAGTATCCATCCTCCGCCGTCCCCTCTCGCGGTGCGTCGCGTTTTTCGCTCCACACCACGCGTATCTCCTCCACGCCTCGGCATTTCCCGTAGTGTCTCAGCGCCGTCTTCAACAAATCCGGTCTTTCAAACGTATTCAGCAGCACCGCGAACCCATCCGCGCGCATCGCCTCGCTCTCTGCCGTCAGCGCCCGCGCCCGCGCTCGCGCCGCGTCGACGTCCCACTTCCCCGGCGTCTCCTCGCACCGTCCGCTTCGATCGCGGTGCGCGTTGAGCGTCGGCGCGAACGCGCGAGACGTCGCGCGCGCCAAGTGCGCCATCGCCCAAATCCCCAAAACCGTCCCCGCGACGCGCGCGACGACGCGCGGCGCCCCTCCTCGCGCGCGCATCGCGTGCGTCGATCCGCGCCGCGCCGCCGCGGACGCGTGCGTCGCCGCGCGCGCGCTCGACGCCGTCGCCATCGCGGACGGGCGAACGCGCATGCGTCACACAGTGCCGCGTCATGTCGCGCGCCGACGACGACGCGCGCGCGCGCGCGCTCGACGGCGCGATCGAGGCGTTGGGAAAGCGGTCGACGTTCAGCGACGGCGCGCGCGCGATCGAGCGCGCGGCGAGAGCGCGAGACGAAGGCGACGCGCGCGTGAGCGTCGCGCTGGCTCGCGCGGGACGACGCGTCGCGACGACGCTGAAGAGTCGATACGGCGATGCGCGCGCGGAGGCGTGGGACGTCGGCGTGCGCGCGATCGAGGCGTGTCGCGACGCGGTCGGTGGGAGCGATCGGGAGGCGCTGGTGGCGGCGTTGGCGACGTTGGCCGAGACGCGCGAGGCGACGGCGACGGCGCCGCGCGAGGACGAGACGGCACCGAAGACGAAGACGAAGACGAAGGACGAGACGATGGATGAGAACGTCGATGGTGTCGTGAACGAGGCGCTGCGTTTGATTTTAGCCGCGCGCCGACGATCTCTTGAAAGTCTCGTCGACGGTTTAGAACGAGACTTTGACGAGAGCGAAGGTTCGCGCGCGGCGGCGTCCACGGTGAGCGTGGAAGCGCTGAGATATCGTAAACCACGCGATGACGAAGTAGGGATGAAGTGTTCAATTTGTTTCGATTGCTACGCGACGGATGAAGTGGTCGTGGCGATGCCGTGCAGCGCTTCGCACGTGTTTCACGAGCGCTGCGTGAAGGAGTGGCTGGCGCGAGACGATTCGTGTCCGTTGTGTCGCAGTTCGTTGCCGGTGTGGCTCGGTCGGCCTCAGTATTCGTAGTCTTTAGTATTCGTAGTCGGTATTTGTAGATTCGTTGTGATGTTATTGCATGTAAAAGTAGTTGGAACTAGTCTAGGCGCCCGCCGTGGCCGTGGCGGCGTACCCAACGCGGAATGTCTTCACCGCCTGAGCCGCTTCGTCCTCGGAACGGAAATAACCCAACTGTTTCGATTTACCCTCAACCTTAACTTCGGCACGCCATTTGACAGTCTTCTTACCGCTCTTCCAGGTGTGTTCGTACTTGCGTACACCCTCGTGCTTGCTCGTACAACGGGATCGAGAGGTACCTTGTCTTCGAATCTTGATGTGTAAGCTCGCTCTATATTTGTCTAAATCACCCGCAAAATGGTCTAAATGCGCGAGTTGGTACTCCTGCCGATCGAAGTTCGTCACGGCCAATCCGCCGAGACACACTATAGCCGCTTGATCGTACGTCCTCGCGGCGTCCTCCTCCTTTGCGTGCACTCCCAAGCTAAACTTTTTACCGTTGTGTTCAATCTCGCTCCGATATCGTCCCGTTCGCGAGCACCGGTGCACGCCTCTATACACGCTCATACTCTTCGACTTATCCGGCGCCCTATCGCTCGTCATCCTTCGCAACGCTTGTATGTTCCCGTTCAACTTTGAGAGCTCGTCCAACTCAAATTCATACCGATTCGACGTCGCGAAATTCTTCGGTTGCCTCCCGAGCACGATGCTCGCCCGGTCGAACGCCATCGCCGCCGCCTCGACGTCGCTAAACACGCCCAGCCCGTACGTCTTGCCCTCGCTATTGATCATCGCGCGGTATTTTCCATTTTTCCACTTGTACACGCCTCGGTACTTGCCGAGCGATTCGCCGCTCACTTCCTTTGTTTTCTTCGCGCGCGGTTGCGTGCCGGGCAAGCCATCGACCGCGTGCGCGCTTTCGCTCGTCGGCGTTCGCGCGCGGCTCGCTCGGAGCGCGGTCGGCATCGCGCACGAGTCGCGATTTGACCGATTGCGAATGCGCGATTCGAAAGAATTGCCCGGTGACTCTCCCCGCCGGGACGCGCGCGGATAAAGTCTGTCGGCGATCGAGACGCGTGGGAGGGGTCGTGGAATTGTGCGCTAGCGGTAAATGAGATATACAGTGAACGATTCGCGCGCGAGTTAGGCGTCGTTGACGTCTTCGTCGTCGGAATTCATGGCTTCGCGAACGCTGCGCAGGGCGAGCGCGGCGGCGCACAGGGCGAGCGAGACGCCCAGAGACGCGGCAAAGTTGGATGACTCCAACGCGTCGTCGGATTCGCGCACGGATTTGTGCCTGGAGTGACGCGATGGATGCACGAGGCGAGACGAAGCGGTCGGTGGTGGTGCCGCGCGCGGGACGTCGGTGACGCGGACGGAGAGCTCGTATTTGGGCTCTCTAGCGCGATCGATCGCGGGAAGGCGGTCGAGCAAAGACCGCGAAGGGACGTACAGGACCTGGCCGGGGTAAATCTTGAGGAAGTGGCTCTCTGGATGCGGACGCAAGTTGTTGTAGCGCGCGAGATCCATGACGCTGATGCCAGCGATGCTGGCGATGTCGAACAGATTGTCCTCCGGCTGCACGACGACGCGCAGCGGCTTGGCGAGCAACTCGCCATCCGCCTCGCGAGAAAGCTTCGCCGCGCGCTCCACTTGTTTACTCAGCTCGTGGTGCCGCTCAATCTGTGCAGCGCTGTACTCGTCATCTCTCATAATCGCACGTCCGCTCGAACCAGGGTTTAAAAACGTCTTCAGTCGACTTTTTTGCGTCGCGCTCCTGTCGTGACGGAGGAGCGGAGATACGAGTCTACTCGTGCTCGCGATTCCACCAGCCAAAATACCGCGCGCGCCGGTGACACCATCCTCGACGCGTGTTTTTAAGCCCTTAGCGTGATGGACCAAGCTCGCACGCGCACCGCGTATGGTGTCGACGCCGCCTTCGGTGGACGAGTGCAGCTTGGCGACGACGACGCGTTGACGCTCCGCGAACGCTTCAACGAAGCCATCCACGCGTGGCTTCACCGCTTGCACCATTGGCCAACTTCCAACGGCATCCTCAAACCCTTTTAACTTTTCTTTAACCTTTTTAGACGTTTCTTCGCTCACGAGGCTTCGCAAAGGATCGACGCGCCTTTTCAGTTTCCCATCCTCCGTCGCGACCGACTTCTTCCGCCGCGGCTTCGCGTCGCCATTGGTCTTCGTCACATCGACCGACTTCTTCTTCGCGTTTTTCGACTTCGACCCGGACGCTTCGCCACTCTTTTTCGACTTCGTCCCGTCCCCGCCCGGTTTATTTCGGTCATCGAAGAAAGATTTCACGCTCGCCAGCGCGGCCAGCTTGGCGTCGTCGAGCCCTCGCAACGCCTCTTTCGTCTTCTCCTTCGCCAACGAGGCCACCGACGACGGTTCAGACGCCTTCGACGCCTCCCCACGCGCTTCTTTGCGGTCGTTCCCGCCCTTGGCGATCGTCATCGTCTTCATCTTGACCTCGCGCGCGATTCTCGCGCTCGCCTCCCCCGCCGTCGACATCGTCCGTTCGCCCGCGCGTCGCGCCGCCCCCGCCCCCGCCCCCACCACGCGCACCGTCAGCGCGCACGACGCGAACATCGTCGCAAAGAATACATCCGCGAACGTCCGCACCTCGCACCTCGCGCCCTTCACCACCGATCGCACTCCCGGCGGCAGCTTATTCTCCACGCTCCGCACGTACACGTTTCCGCACACCGCCAACCCCGCCGTCGCGCTCTCCCTCGCCGCGTCCACGATCGACCCCCCCGTCGCTCCCACGCCGCCATCGCCCCCCCTCCCGCGCGTTTTCCCGCGCTCGTTCGCTTTCCTTCGCCCCTCGTCGTCGTTTTCCTTCGCCTCGTTCGTCCCGCGCGTCGCCTCGTCCCCGCGCGTCCGCGTCTTCGTCCCCTCCTCGTCCGCGCGCGTCGGCGGGAACAGTCGCGCGTCCGTTCGTTCGTCGTCACCGTCGGTCGCTCGCGCGTTCGTCGTCTCGTCGTCTGCGCCGTCGCGCGCGTCGTCGCTCGACCGTCGTCGTCGTTGATTTCGAACGCCATCGTCGTGATTGCGATGATTATTCGTCCCTCTCGCGTCCGCGCGCGCGCGCGACGCGCCCGCGCGCCGCGCGTCGTCGCCGTCGTCGCGCCCTCGGCCGTCGTCGCCGTCGTCGCCGTCGCTCGACATCGCGCGCGGCGCTGTGGCGACGCGCGCGTCGACCGACCGCGAACGAACGGTCGGGCGTCACGTCGACGCGCGCCATGGCGCCCGCGCGCGCGCCCGCGCGCGACGTCGAGTCGCAGGAATCGTGCGCGGCGACGCACTGCGCCGGGAACGGGCACCCCGCGGTCGCGGCGCTCGTCGCGCCGTTCGTCCTCGCGTGGAACGCGATCGATGCGTATCTGACGCCGTGCCTCGGCGCGTACGCGCGGCTGGGCGCGCGCGGCGCGATGGGATCGCTGTGCTGTTGCCTGCTGGAATGCTTTCGGTACGAGGATAAGGTCTGGGCGGGCGACGCGGCGCTCGGGGTGGATTGCGAATTTCGCGGGTGCGATTGGGCGCGCGTCGGCGACCTGAGCGCGGGGAGCGAGGACAAGCCGATGGTGCTGTATCAGGGAATCATCGAACCTCGGGACTGCGTGCAGGGCCAGCTCGGGGATTGTTGGTTGGTGAGCGCGCTGGCGTGCCTGGCGGAACACCCGGGAGCGATCAAACGGTTGATATTGAACGGGGAAAAGTCGCTTCGCGGCAAGTATCGCGTGCGGTTTTACGACGGCAAGGAGAAGAGGTGGGTCACCGTGACGGTGGACGATCTCATTCCTTGTTACAAGGGGACGAAGAATCCGATATTTATGCAACCGCACAACAACGAGTTTTGGCCTTTGATCGTGGAGAAGGCGATGGCTAAGTTTATGGGGAGCTACGCCGCGCTGGACGGCGGGTTCGGCACGTGGGCCACGCACGCGCTCACGGGCGATAACGTCTTCTTGCTCAAGAAGCGCATGGACGTCGAACGCACGTGGCGGCGACACAACATGAAGTTTATCGGTAAGCCCGGTGACGGCGGTAAGAAGGATCGCATCTATCACGAAGAAGTCGAGGAAAACATCGTGCGCGATAAATTGTTCAACATCCTGACCCAGTACGACAGCATCAAGTCCCTGATCGCCGTGTCGAGGATGACTAAAAATGGCGAGAGCAAAGACGAAACCACCGGCTTGGTGTCCGGTCACTTGTTCTCCGTCATCTCCGTGCGATGGGCTGGACGCTCTTGGGGCGTCGGTGGAAAGCGTTTCATCAAGCTTCGCAATCCGTGGTCGACGTTTGAATGGAAGGGCGCTTGGGCTGATGGATCGAAAGAATGGGACAAGCACCCGGCCATCGCGAAGGAGCTCGCGTACGTGAACGATCATCACGACGGCGTGTTTTGGATGGAGTTTGACGATTTTTGCGAGTACTTCAACCAAATCGCGGTGTGTGACCGAACGACAAAGCGCGACTTTTCGCTCAGGTACGATCACGACAATAAATATTGTGGTCCATTGATGGGCTGCGTGAGCGGTTGTGCGTGCTTCTGGTGCGGATGCCAAGGTCCGTACAAACTTTATTGCGGACACCAATCGACGACCGAAACGCGTCAGGCGACCAAGTGCTGCGGCACGATGAAAGTCGCGAACGACGCGTGAATAAATTAACGACTACTGTACGCGAGTCGGCTTGTAATGAATTTAAGAGCCCTGTCTCCGCGTTTCGCGACACTCCGTGCTTTATTTAAGCCACTATCGACAGAAGGTCGCCGGAAACGGGGCACATGACCATTTTGAAAATGTCCCACCTCACTTCGACGATGCCGCGCACGCCTCGAAGGCGATGGCCCAGCGCTGTCTCCCGCGAGCAACTGTAATAAAGTAATCACGTGCGTCCACAAAGTATTCATTCGTGTTGTTATTTCAATTCAAATGGCGTGTTTTTGCGTCGCTGGTGGTTTTTACTAGGACGAGGGAGAAGAGAAACGCTTACGGGAGCGTGTACTTGCCAGGCTTGTCGAAGACGTACTCGGCTGTTTCGTTTTTCTTCACGACGAATCCCGCGAGCGCGTCGACTTCGGGCGCACCTTTGCCGGTCGGCTTCCACTGCCAACCCTTGTTCGTCACTTTCAAACCATCGACGATGACTTCCGCGCCCTCGCACGCCTTGATGACGAGCGCACCATCCACTTCGACGTTTTTCAAATTGACGCCAGAGCCTTCGACGACGAGCGCGCTCTTCGCGCCCAACTTGACGGCGCCGACTTTCGACTTGAGTTCATCAAAAGATGTGGCGACATCCGGACCGAGCACAACACGTGGACCCATGGGAAGCTTCATACCGTTGAATTCAGCGTCGACGGCGGCGGCGGGGACGTCGGCACCGGCCAAACGCAACAAGTTTGCGCACGATTCGTAAAACTCAAACTCGCCGCTCGTCGCCGTGTGCGTCGGGCCGTTAGATTTGAACTTGGCCAAACCGTCCGCCGGAGAGTTCTTCACCGGGCTGTAGCCAATCCAGTTCGCAAAGACGGTGAAACCAACCTTAGCCTTCGATCCGAGGCTCTTGGGATAGTCTTGCATCATGCACTCCAATCGCGTCGGCGATTTGAAAGCCGTCTTTGTCTCATCCTTGTACTTGGGATTGACGAATTCTTCGATCGCGCCGCCAGTCTTCTTGAGTTGTTTTGCGTACTCTGGAAGACTCACGATGAGCTGATTGATGTTACCCGGGAATGGGGAGAAGCCCGTGGCATCGTTGACGTCGCCTTCGGGATTCGTAGTGGCTCGCAAAAGCGGATCGAGCTGGTTGTATTCGACGTTGATGGTCATCTTGCGTCCATCCTCGTGAGTTAGCAACGAAATCGCACCGACCGCTTCCTTGGCTTTTCGCGGAACGCACAAAGAATTGAACTCAAGATTCATCGTCTTCGACACCCCGAGCGCACCAGGGATGACGCGGAACACGAGCGAGTTCGTGTCTTGAAAGAAGACGACCCACTTCTTGCCTTGGCTCATCCACTTTGATAACAACCCGCTCGTGTGCAGGAGAGAGTGCACGTCACCGTGGCCGTGCGGCTTGAGCGCGAGCTTGTAAGGATCGTCGTCTTTCACCGCCAAACGTGCATCGTTATCCATCAAGCACGGCACCTTTTCTTGCTTCATGAGCGTGATTTGATCGCGAGACGCGCCAAAGTAATCGTTGCGTTCGAGCAAATCGAGCGTCAGCGCGTGCGTGTCCTCCGACGTCATGATCGCCAACGGAATCTTCGTGGACGATTTCGCCTTCGCGCCGCCACCGCCGAAGCACCCGCACCCACCCGCGTTCGTCGCACCCTCCGCACCCTCCGCGCGTTTCTCCATCGCCAAGATATTCTTCACGTACAACTCCAAATAGCACGCGTTCGTCGCCCGCTCCACCGGCAGCGCGACCTTGATCCCCGAGTACCCCAATCGCTCTCCCAACCCCCCCGCGACGAGCACGAAGCACGTCTCCGCCGTCTCCCGCATCCCAATCTTCTCCAGAATCTCGTGCGCCGCCGATCCGTACTCCACCGTCTTCCCCGTGGGCACGCTCGGCGTCCATCCCTCGAACGGATTCTTCCCCTCCTTCGACGCCCTCAGCAGCTCGCGCGCGTTCGACACGTACTTCGCCACCCCCCCCGGGTACCCCCGATCCGCCCGTCGCACTTCGTCGACGAACGCGCGCTTCCTCTCGTCGTCCACGCCCGGCGCCGGCCAATCCGCGATCAGATGCGCTTGTCCCAGCGCGATCGTTTCGCGCAGCGTCCGCGCGTCGTCCGTCGTCAGCGCGCCGCGCGCGACGTGCGCGTCGACGACGGCCGTCGCGCTCGCGCGCGCGTCGTCCATCGCGGCCATCGCGCGCGTCGTCGTCCGTCGTCGCGCGCCGTCGATCACCATCACGCGCATTCATTTCCGACACGTATGGGTAAACAGTCACAAGATTTCCGACACGTATGGGTAAACAGTGCGAAGACACACACGGGAGGATTTTCAAACGCCGCGACAGGTGGCGCGAAAATTTTAAAATTCCAGCGACGACCGCGCGACTGCGCGACGCGCGGCGCGACGCGACGCGACGCGGGAGACGCCAGAGCGCGGCGAAGCTTTCGAGGTGTCGGACGCGCGAACGAACGCGAGACGACGCGAGACGACGCGAGCGACGACGCGGGAGACGCGCCGACGCGGTGACGATCGACGCGGTGACGATCGACAAAGGATGGCGACGGTCGAACCGGAGACGAAGCGATTGAAGACGGAGGATGGGGAGAAGGAAAACGTCGCGCTCAACACGGGGAACGTGGGGAAGGCGCGGGTGAAGAGCTTGATGTATAGGTATTATAAACAATTTTACCCGGCGGATCTGTTGTTCAAGTGGTTGGCGCACGGAAACGACGAACGACACGCGAGGGCGGAGAAGACGTACCCGAGCCGGCGGGAGTTTTGTTTCGTGCTGGATAAGGAACAAGAAGAGGGCGGGGGAGAGATTTTTGCGCGGTATCAGAGTTTCGTGGACGCGAAGGATTTTAAGACAAACGTGGAGCGGAAAAAGCCGGCGCGCATCGAATTCGGGCCGATTTGTAACCGCAGACCGTCCGACAGGCACACGGTGGAGTTAAAACCGGAGGAGCGGGAGTTGGTTTTTGATATCGATATGACGGATTACGACGACGTGCGGACGTGCTGCAAGGAGGCTGGGATCTGTGGAAAGTGCTGGCCGTTGATGACGGTGGCGCTCAAGGTGCTCGACGTCGGCTTGCGCGAGGATTTCGGTTTCAAGCACTTGTTGTGGGTCTATTCCGGTCGTCGCGGTATTCACTGCTGGATCAGCGATGAGCGCGCGAGAAAGTTGAGCGACGAAGCTCGCTCTGCGGTTGCCGAGTATTTCGCCGTCGTCAAGGGCGAGGGTCAGGGGCGCCGCGTGTTGTCGTCGACGCCGATGCACCCTTCGGTGAAGCGCGCGTACGACGGCGTCTTGAAACAATATTGGATCGAGTCGTACTTGCCCACGCAGCGAATTCTCGAGGACAAAACCAAGCTCGAGCAACTCCTCAATCTGATTCCCGACGAAAACATTAGAGAGGATCTCGCGTCGGAGTTTGCGACGAGTTCGCTCAACTCGGTCGACCGCTGGGGTGTCATCGAGCGCCGCGTGCAAGACTCTTTGAAGAAAAATAATTACAAGCTTACCGGTGCGCTCGAAAAGATAATCCTCTGGCACATCTACCCTCGAGTCGATATCGAGGTGTCTAGACACATGAATCACTTGTTGAAGGGTCCGTTTTGCGTTCACCCAAAAACTGGGCGTGTGTGCGTGCCCATGGATCCCGCCACCGCGGATTCCTTCAATCCGGAACTCGTGCCCACCGTCGTCGATCTGGATTCCGGTGCGCAAACCTTAGACGGGGCGATCAAAACTTTTAACGACACGTTCTGGAACGCGTGCGCGAGGGAAAACATCGAGCGGCTCACCGCAAAGACGCGTCAAGCCAAGGCGGAGCAACAGTCTGGGATGGAATTCTAAATGATGAACTTGTGTAATTGAAAGAGAAAGATTTCGTTAAATTAATTGAATAGTACTTAATTATGGCGCGTTTCTCGCGAGCGACCACTTATCGTCGTCGTCGTCGTCGTCTTGGCTCACAGGCGTCAATTCTATCGACATTAAGCGTTCGCTCGAACTCAACACTTCTTGCCACGTCGGCGGCTTGCTCTTGTCAAAGTACACGTTCTCGACCACGGTTGTGTCCCAACTCTCCCCCGTAGTGCTGTTCCCAAACTTTCGCACGCTACCATCGGGGGATAACACTTCTCCCCACGTCCGGCTGAACCGTTCGCCATCTTCACCGACGCGCCACGTCTCCCCGCTCTTGCGTCCGCTGCCAATCTTGCTTCGGCGCTCTTCCCATTTATCGCCCCATCGCATCCCCATGCCGTTCTCCGCCCACTTATCCGTCCACTTCAGCGTCGCGCCCTCGCCATCGTACTGCTCTCCCCACTTCTCCCACCACGCCTGTCGAACCTCTCGCCCGCTCTTTTCCACCCCTCGCTCGACGGCGCCGTTGGCGTAGTACCGCTCCCACCACTTCTCCTGCCACTCCTTACTCTGCGCGTCTCGCGCCCACTTATCGGCGCTCCTCTCGATGTGTTCGACGCCCGTAAAATCATCCCGGCAATAGATCTCTCGCCACGTCTCCCACCACGTCTCACCCGTGTCGTTAAATCCGCTCTTCTCGAACCCGAGCTCCTTGTAACCGCTAAAATCGCACTTCGCCCACCGCGTCTCGCTCGATCCGCTTCGCCCATCCGGGCAATCTCTCTTCGTCGTCCACCACCTCGACTGATACCCACCTTCTCCACGATCGAATCCTCGCTTTCGCGTCGTCTTCATTCCTCCCTTCTCCTCCACGGACGTCGACGTTTCCCGGTTTCCGCCTCGCGCGCCGTCCTCGCTCGCGCCCGCCGCGCCGTCGTCCTCGTCGTCCGCGTCCTCGAACGCCTCGTCCTCTTTCGCGATCCCCGTGTCGCGCTGCGGCGGTTTCGCGCGCGTTCGCACGTCTCCTCGCGGTGCGTCGCCGCCGCAGACGCGTCCGCGGCGCGCGCGCGCGTCGATCGCGCGCGTCGATCGCGCGCCGCGCGATCGCGTCGTCGTCGTCGTCGCGCGTTCACGGCGCGTCGCCGCGGCGCGCGGAGACGCGCGGCAGAGCGACGCGATCGTCATCTCGTCGCGCGACCGGGTCGCGCGATCGCGGCGCGCCGGGCTGTGCGGACGCGCGATCGCGTCATCTTGTCGGTTGGGCGCGCGCGGGCGCCGGCGCGAGACGGATTCGCGGCGCGCCGACGAGGGGACGAAGCGACGAGACGAAGGCGCGGATGCGGACGAAATCGACGGAATGAGGGAGATGCGCGACAAAACTACTTTCTGCGGTACTTGCTGGCGCTCTTGAACTTGCCGCGGGCGGTCTTGAAGGGCTTGGCGGGGGCGCCCGGGCTCGCGCCGCGAAATCCTCCGCGGAAATCGGCGCCGCGGCCGGAGGATTGGACGCGCGCGTCGTCGTCGTCGTGGACGTCGGCGCGCGCGGCGCGCTTGGCCTTGGCCTTGGGATCGCGCGCGTTTTTGACCATGCGGACGACTTTGGTGGCGACGCCGCCGGTCAAGCGGGCCTCGCGTTCGATGGCTTTGACGGATTTGACGCCCTTGGTCACGCGAAAGCCGCCTCGAGGGGTGTCGTCGTCGCCGCGCTCCTTTTTGTATAGCGCCTGTTGCGCGAGTTTGCGTCGCGCGCGCTTGCTGTCGGGTAAACGATCGGGACCGGCCGCTTCCTGTCGGCGCTTGGCGCCCTTGCGGTGAGACTTTCGATCCATCAAGTCCATTTCGGCTGTTTCCATCGCCTTGAGCGCGTCTTTTTGCGCGTTGCGTTTGTCGCGTTCGCTCTGGAACCATGTCTTCGCCGGTCGCGATTTGATCTCAGCCGCGTGCTCGAGAATGTTCGAAGCCTTATTTGCCTCCATTTCGGCCTTTTGAAGCTGACGTTCGGTGCGCTCTTCGTAGTTGATTTGCACAATTTGCTCCTCCATATCCTCGATTTTCTTGTGCCACTCGGCGACGATGTTCCCGGGCACGATTCGCGCTTTGAGGTTCGCCCCTCGTTTTGCTATGGTTTTGACTAGTTTACGATCGGATTCTTCCATGAAGGTCAACGCCGTGCCTTTCTTCCCCGCGCGCGCTGTGCGCCCGACTCGGTGTAAATAGCTCGCCAAAGTCTTCGGCGCGTCGAACGAAATCACCGCGTCGACGGATGGAATATCCAAGCCTCTGGCGGCGACGTCTGTGGCGATCAAATGCGTGACTGTGCCCGTCCTAAATTCATCGAGCGCTGCTAAGCGCTGCGTCTGCGTCATGTCCCCGTGTAACTCACCCGCTTTGATGTCGCTTAAACCCATGATGATCTTCAAACGATGCGCCTCTTGCTTGGTTTGGGAAAATATAATGGTCGACTTGTCGTAAGAACGACTCACAATGGCCATCAAGAACGCCTCTTTCTGAGCACTTTGGTTAGGTTTGAGCTTTAACACTTCCTCCACCAACCGCTTGGGCGTCGTGCCGAGCGTGTCCGCGGAAAGCCTCGCCGGATTCTTCATCGAAAGACTCGCCAGCGCCTCGACGCCGGCGGTGAGCGTGGCGCTGAATAATAACGTTTGGCGCTTCTTCGGGCATTGTCGAACAATTTCTTTGATCTCTTCCAAGAATCCCATCTCCAGCAAACGATCGGCTTCGTCTAAAATCAACGTCGCGAGATCTTCTAGCCCAAACGAGTGCGTGTTTCGCACGTGGTCGATGACGCGACCGGGCGTCGCCACGACAATTTCGGGTCGAGTGCGCAGCGCAGCTGCTTGCACGTTCGCCGACAATCCACCGACGACGAGCACGGCTCGAATTGTTGTAAACTGCGCGAGACTTTCCGTCATTTGATGCACCTGAACCGCAAGTTCGCGCGTCGGCACCAAGACCAACACGTGCGTCGCCGCCGCCGGCCTCGGTCCTCGATGTAACATCCGCTCCAACTGCGGCAGCATAAACGCCGCCGTCTTCCCGCTCCCCGTTACCGCTCGCCCGCAGACGTCGCGACCAGTCATCGCGATCGGAATCACCGCCGCCTGAATCGGTGTCGGTTTCTTATACCCGAGCGCCTCGCACGCTCGCGTCAGCGGCCGCGACAGGTGCAACTCGTCGAACGCCTTCGCGTCGAACGTCGTGTCCCCTTTCGCCCCCTTGACGACCGCGCGCTCTTGAAACCCATCCTCCGACTCGGAATCACTCTCCGACGACGTCGCCGTCGCCGTGGGCGTCTTTGCTTTCTCGTCCTTCGCCGCGTCTTCCTCGCGCGCCTCGCGCTCTTCCTCGCCTTCGCTCGTCCCATCCTCCTCTTCCTCCTCGCGCTCGCGCTCGCGCTCGCGCTCGCTCTCGCTCTCGTCGTCGTCATCATCACCGCTCTCGCTCTCCTCACCACTCTCGCTGTCTCCACTGACGCTCGCGTCGTCATCCGTCTCGCCGTCGTCCTCGCCCGGCAGCGGCGCGTCCTCCGAGTCGCTCCCGTACTCGTCCTCCGACCCACCCGCGCTCGCGCTCCCTCGCCTCCCGCGCCCTCTCGCCCGCGCGATCTTCTCGTCCACGCTCGTCATCTTGTTCGCTCGCAGCTCGCGCGCGCGCGCCTCGCGCGCGTCGCCAAAGTTCCACGCCTCGGTCGCCGCGCGTCCGCCGCCGCCGCCGCCGCGTCCCTTCGTCGCTCGTCCCGCGCTCGTCCCGCGCCCGTCGTCGTCGTCCGACGCGTCGAACGTGAACGAGGGGTTAAACTCGACGTCGCTCCCGTCCGCGTCCGCGTCGGCGGTCGACGCGCGCGGCATTTCGAGTTTTCGTCGCGTCGCGAAGTGTCGCGAGGGGGCGGCGCTCGCGGCGCGTCGCGCACTTCGCGACGCGGCCGCGATGGCGCGCGACGCGCCGAAGAGCGCGATCCCGGCGATGTGCGCGCACGTCGCGTTCGGCGTGTGTTACTTTCTCACGGCGCAGCGCGTGTTGGACGCGCGATTGGTGTCGCCGGAGGCGCAGCCGTTGACGGGCATGATTTACGCGAGCGACGCCGCGAGCGCGAGCGCGGGCGTCCTGATGGCGCGATTACGCGCGAGAAGAGACGGGCGAGGGACGGCGACGGCGAGGCGCGCGGGAAAGTTCCCGCGCGCGGCGCTGTTGCTGCCGGTGTTTGATTTGTTTGGGCTGACGTGCGCGTTCGAGGCGATGCGAGCGCTCGGGGGACCGCTGTACCAAACCATCTCTGGGTTGCTCATTCCGCTCTCGGCGTTGCTGTCGAAGGTGGTGCTGAAACGCACGTTCACTAAGGGGCAGATTGGGGCGATCGCGGTGGTGATTTGTGGGCTGGCGGTGAAGGCGAAGGACGTGGCGGACGAGGCGGCGAGGCGCGGGACGGCGATCGACGCGAGGGGGATCTTGATCGCGAACGCGGCGACGGTGAGTTATGGGTTTCGGGGATTGGTCATGGAATACCTGAGCGCGTCGAAATCGAGTCTGAGCGGGAACGCGCAGACGATGCTGATGGGAACGTGCGGGTTGGCGGCGTTTGCGATTTACACGCTCGCGAGGACGGCGCGCGATATGGACGGGATGGTATGGGCGTATTACAACGCCTCGCCGCGAGATGTGTCATCGATTTTAAAGGTGCACCTAGGAAACATGCTCAGTCGGGCGTTCATGGTGAAGATGATGATGGCTGTCGTCGCCAGAGCGGGCGCCACGCAGTTGGCGCTCTCGAACGCGATTCGCAGCGTCGGCGTCATCGCGTTTTCGCACGTCTTATTTTGCTCGGACGACGCGAGACAGTGTTTGAGTTACAATGGCGCCATCAGCGCCGTCATGGTTGTCACCGGCGGTCTCGCGTACGCGATGAGTGGGAAGCCGAAAACCGCCGCCGCCGCCGCGCCCAAAACGGCTCGCGCGAGAAAAACCACAGTCGCCGTCGCGCGCGCCGACGCAAAACCGACAGCGTCACCCTCTTCGACCGTCCGTCGCCGCTCCGCGCGTCGAGGATCGTGAAATCTCGCTCGAAACATTCAATGCCACTAATCACGCACATTTCCTAACAATGTTCGTCGCGTCGCCCGATCTCGCCGATGTCGTCGTTCTCGGTCCTGGCACCAGCCTCACACCGCGCCGCACGTTCACGCCCGACTCGAAACGACCGCCGAGCGAAACGAAACGACATGCCTCCCAATCGCGATTTCGCCACTCGCACCGCCCGTCGCGCGCCGCGCGCGTCCCGAACCACGCATCTTCTGGCGTTCGCGTTTGCGCTCGCCTCGTCGCAGCGCGGCGCCGCGCGCGCGGAAGACGGACTCGGTTGGCGCGAAGGCGGGACGGCCACGTGGTACGGCGGACCGAATGGTCCAGGCCCCGACGGCATGTCGATTTATACCGGGAGCTGTAAATACGGCTCGAACATTCCGAGTCACTACGTGGCCGCGTTGAATACCGACGGTACGTTGAACACCGACGCTGCTGCGTGGAATTTCAACTCTGAAAACATAAACTGCGCAGGTGGATACGATCACGGGCTCACGGACGAGTGCGGCGCGTGTTATGAAGTGATGTGCGTCGCGGGTCGGCAGCGAGGACTGGCCGACAGCGCGCTCGGCCCGTGGGCGGGCTGCGCGAACGGCGACGGCGAGAAATCGATCACAGTGCTAATCACAGACAGTTGCCCGTGTGGCCATCCAAATCCGAGGTGAGGAAATTCGTCGGTGTCGCAATTTCTCGACCGATAAAAATTCGATCAATCTTTTGCGGCGCGCGCTCGAGACTGACGAACACGTGTTCACGCGTCAGTAATCAACGATGGTGCTGCGGTGGCGAACAAAACGCGCGCCACTTTGATTTGAGCTACGCGGCGTTCGATTCCATCGCGATCAGGCACCGCGGCATCGTCGACGTCAAATATCGTAAAGTGAGTTGCGATGGGCTAGGACAAGAAAAGTATTATGCGTGACGTCGAGGAATGCCCCGCGCGCCCTTTTGTATACTACGCCGCGCGCAAACGACGCGAGCAGCGTCCCGCTCAACGATACGCGTGAAATGATTTAGAGTGAAACGGCGCTGGGTTGCTTGCTCGCTCGCTTGTTTGATTTGTGTTGTTTCTTCTGTTTGTGATGATGATTTTGATTTTCGATGTAGATGCGCGTTGATTATTGGGCTTGGAACGTTTCGCAGTCTCGCCGATTCGACGGTTGGGCTCACGCGCCGCGTGATGGGCGTCAGAGTCCCGCGCGTGCGCGTCGGCGTGCGTCATGTCGCGACTCGCGCGACGTCTCGCGACGTTCGCACGCGATGCACACGCGTCGTGCGCGCGCGTAGATCTTCCGCACGCGCTCGCGCTTCGCGCATCCTCATCCGCCGCCGGGCCGAGTCCGCGGCGATTCGCCGTCGTCGGCAGCGGTCCCGCGGGCATGTACGCCGTCTTGGCGCTCACGAAGACGTTCGATGGCGCAAAAGTAGACGTGTTCGAACGCTACCCCGCGCCATTCGGTTTGGTGCGCTACGGTGTCGCGCCCGACCACGCGGAGACGAAGCTCGTGACGAACAAGTTTCATGAAACGCTCACGACGCGAGACGACGTCGCGTTTTACGGCAACGTCCAACTCGGGCGAGACGTGAGTTTAGGAGAACTTTATGATAGCTACCACGGCGTCGTGCTCGCGTGCGGGACGAGCGGAGACAGACGTTTGGAGGTACCGGGAGAGGGCGAACACCGAGGCGTGCTCGGAGCGAGAGAGTTCGTCGCGTGGTTCAACGGCGATCCCGAACACGGGCCGCAGAGCGCGACGCACGCGGCGGTAGTGGAGGCTTTGCGTAGTCGTGATGGTGATGCACACGTGGCGGTGATCGGGGTCGGGAACGTCGCCATCGATTGCGCGCGGGTGTTGTTACGAGACGCGGATGCGCTCGCGGGGACGGATATTTGCGAGCACGCGCTGGAGGTGCTGCGCGCCCATCCCGTGCGCGCCGTGTCCGTGATCGGGCGACGCGGGGTAGCGCAAGCTTCATTTTCACCGAAGGAGTTGCGCGAGCTGTTGAATTTGCGGAACGTAAGAGTGGTGATTTCGGACGAGAACCTCACGCTGGAGCCCGAAGACGAAGCCGAGTTGGCGGAGAACAGACCGCGGCGGCGAGCGCACGAGGCGTTCGTCAAGAGAAAGACCGCAGGGGAGTGTGCGAGCGAGGATGGATGCACAAAAATACTCAATGTGCGATTTCTCGCAAGTCCACTAGCGTTCGGGGGTGAAAATGGTGTGTTGAGTTGGATGAAGCTCGGTAGGAACGAACTCGTCGGCGCCGCCGGCGCGCGAAAATCCATCGCATCTGGCGAAACGGAGATGGTTCCCACCGCCTTAGCGCTGCGTTCAGTGGGATATCGTGCAGAACCGATTCAAATGACCGTCAAAGACGAATCCTTGACTCAATTGCGACTGCCATTCGACGAAAAGAATCGCGTTGTGCCAAACGCGTACGGCGCCGTCGCCGTCTCGGCGGATTCCGCCGATACCATTCCTCGTCTCTACGTCACCGGCTGGCTCAAACGCGGACCAACAGGAATCATCGGCACCAATCTCACGTGTGCCGACGAAACTATCGCAAAAATGGCTGCCGATTTCGCCGTCGCCCCACCTCCCGATCCTGTCGAGGACGGCGTCGACCGCCTCCTCGAGAAGCGCGGCGTCCGCGTCGTGCGCGCCGCCGACTGGATTCAAATCGATCGCCTCGAGCGCGAGCGCGGCGCTGCGCGCGGAAAACCACGAGAAAAGTTTGTCTCCACAGCCGACGCTCTCAAGGCGATCGACCGTAGCTTGTAACGCATTGATTGTTTAGTCTCGCGAGTCGTCGCGTCCCGGGTTCGTCCCCGCGGCTGGTGACGCCACAATCGCGCGACCTTCACGCCTCGGTGCGCATGCGTCTCGCGTCGAGCGCTTCGTTCGCTTCGCGTCCGAGCGTTCGCGCGCGCTCGACGCGCAACGCGAACGTTCGACGCGCAACGCGCCACAGCGCGCGCGCGAACGCCGCCGGCCGCTGGGCGCCGCCGTCGCGGTCGACGACGCAAACGTCGACGGCGTCGTCGCGTGCGGCGCCGAAACCGCCGCTCGTCGCCGTCGCCGGGCGCGACGTCACGTCGTTCGCATTTGCCGCCGCCGGCGCGGCGCTGCTGACGACGGTGGGCGCGGTGGCGCCGCTCGTGCGGTCGCTGCGGGAGCTGAGCGCGAGCGTCGACGCGGCGGCGACGGCGGCGGAAAGCGCGGCGAATGAAGTGGAGGCGTTAGCGAAAAACACTGCGAAGGAGCTACCGGAGACGCTGCAAGCGATGGAAGAGAGCGCGCGAGAGGTGGAGGCGTTGGCGGCGGAAACGCGGGAGGCGTTGTCGAAATTGGATGCGACGGAGTACGTCGAGTCGCTCGTAAACGATTTCACGGCAAAGATGAAAGATCCGACGAAGGATTTTCGGGATTTGGGAGACGATGCGACTGAGTACGTCAGGCGTTTGTCGCTTGAGCTCGGGCTAGTCATGCAGAGCGTGGGCATTTATTTAGACGATGGTGCGTTTGACGAAGACGCGAAGAATTTGAGCGCGGCGGAAAAGGCGCGGCGGAAGAACGCCCTCACAGAGGCAATCTCAGCGGCGAAGGAAACGACGGAGAGCGCGGCAAAACTGTCGACGCAACTGCAAGGCGCGGCCAACGGTGAATCTAAAGGACGAGATCTAGCAGAAATCGTGGGAAAGATTGCGCTCGCGAGCAAGCAGGTATCGACGGCGATGACAAGAGTCGTCGAGAGCACGTCGGAGAGTTTCCGTTCGACGGATGAATGACGGATTCAGATTTTATGATTTTTTAACGCGCAAATATTATGTACTATAAAATCCTACGCGGTTTCGGTGGACTCCAGAACACCTTTTCAGGCGTTCGCAAGGGCGTGTGGAATAGTTCCACCTCAGGATCGTCCACGCGAACTAAAGTCTGATACTCGTCTGTATCGTTGCCTTCGATGAGCCGTGTGAACTGCTCGCCGAACGTTTCCCAATACCAATCGAGGAACAAGTTATGAGTCACGCGCTTGCTAACAACCATTCGTTGCATCTCTTCGCGCTGCCGAATCGCGTTCCGCCAACGTGTGAAGTAATGATTACGCGTGGCGAACTGGTGCGACGCGCGCATCTTGACGAGAGCGACCATTTGCGCCCGCCACATGCCGCGCCAAATCGCGAAACTTCGGCGCAGTCGAGACTGTCGTTGGCGGTTAAAGATGGCTAACGCGCTCACAGCGATCAACTTAGAGTGCTCTTGAGTGGCGAACTTCCATTGGTTCCACGAACTCAACAACACACGTTGACGCCATCTCGTTAGCGTCGCCGCTACGCTTCGTCTCTGCGTTCTCAACGTATGCGTGCGGTATCTCCAGCCTTGGAACGCTCTCAACAGTTCGTAACGACGTAGTTTGTTCATAAACTTTGAGACAGTGTGTTTACGGAACGCAGACTTGATCGTTTGTGATCGCCAAGCGTCGAAATTCGCTCGAATATATTTGAACCGCAACGACGCCATCGCGTGCACGACGCCTCTCTGATGTTGTTCCTCGCGCTGCCGTCGCGCACTCAGCATTTTCCAATTATGGAAGACGATTCGCGTTGTGTTATTTTTCATGCGTTCCCGCGTGACGGCATACATCTTTTCGCGATGCACCCGTACGAATCGAGCAGTCGTTCTCCATGCGAAAAAGTGAAGCTTCGTCAGCGTCTTGCGTGAGTCCTTGTTCCAGCACAGTAACACGCCGTTGTACGTCTTCTTTGCATGACGTGAATCGTCCACGACTTCTTTCCACTTCAAAAACGCTGCGCATGCGGTGCGGTTATCCCAGCGCGCGAACGTCCGCATCAGACGTTGAGTGAAACTTTTTCTCTCTTCCGCTCGTTTCTTCCAACACTCAAACGCGTCAAACATCAGACGCTCACGCATCTTGTGCACCGCGAGACGCTGAATCTTTGCGACATGCTTCCCTCGTTTCGCGTACAAATACCACGATACGAACACTTTTTGCTTCAGCTCTCTGGATTTATCAGTCAACGCACGTCTATGCGCCCTCGCGGCTATTCGACGCGTTTGATTTGATTCCGAAGCACACGACTTCCATCTATCAAAGAATTGTCGAGCAAGACTCTCGCGTCGCCTCGCGCTCAACAGCGCGTCCCTCTCGCGCTTCAACTTTCGAGTGTTCGCGTAATTCTTCCAAGCATCAAACGCCGCGCCGAGACCTCGTCTATCAGCCCGTAATAAGAACCGAACGACGCCGACGCGCTTTCGACGTTCCTTATCCGCAAACGCTCTCCACCTTTTAAAAGTTTCATCCCTGAACGCGCGTGCAGACGTCCGCGTCATGCGCTCTATCGCTTTCACCTGAACCGCTTGAACGCGCTTTCGCATCTTTTGCTGCATCGTCTTGCGCATTGTCTTCAAAGCTTCATTGTTGATAGACTCAAACTCTAACTGTACCGTTTGTACCGAGTTCATCCAGCTCTTCTCCACTATTTTCAGCTCTTCTCGCAAACCTTCCAGCTCCCGCTCCACACCGCGACGGATTTCAATTTCGTCTTTGAATATGCGCGTCCACTTTTCTACTATGGCGGCGGAAAGCCAACTTGGTGCAGACTCGGCCGGTTTCGGTGGCTCGATCAACACGGGTTGCTGTTCGACTCGCTTCTGTTTCGATTTTGGCTTCGACGGCGACGCGTTTGCTGCGGCGCTCGGACTCGGTGGCGCCGCCAAAGGTTTTAGATTGAGCACCGACGATTCGGATTCCGTGTCACTGCCGTAGTACGACGTCCCATATTCCACGTACGCCAAATCATCGTCGTAGAGACTCATATCATCCAACGCATACTTTGGCAAAAACTCCTTCGGCACCTCCACCACCGCGGCGTTGATCGTCACGTGCTCGAAGCGTCTATTCCTAAACAGCATCGCCCGTCCGTACGTCGCACGCTCGTGATCGACGCTCACCAGTTCCCATTGTTCGCACACTCCAAAGTTGTAGTTGTAAAAGCACAGCTCGCTCGCAGCCTTGCGTCTCGCTTGCAAAAGCTTCCCCCCCGCCGCGTGCGAACGAAACCCGTAGAATTCGCCAAATCTCAGCACCACCAACTGCGTCGACGCGTCTCTCGCCGTGAGCATCAACGAATCGATGTCCGCGCCACCCCCACTCGCCGACGTCGACGTTGAAACTCCGTCTCGCCGAAGCGTCGCGCACGAAAACTCCAGCGCGCGCTTCCCCTCCGTCGCCGCCGGCGCGTCGTTCGCGCGCGTCGACCGACCGCCGCCGTCCCGCGCCGCGTACATCCCTCGTCCTTCCCTCGCCCCGAGCGCGTACATCGCCACGCAGCTTCCCGCGCGCAGCGGCGCGTTTGAGTCCTCTCGCGAAGCGTCGTCATCGTCCGCGGAAACGACGGCGGCGCCGACGACGTCCCAAAAACTTCGCTCCGCGGTGGTGGCTCCAGAGCTCAACAATCCAATCTCTTTCGCGGCGACGTCGCGCGTCGTTCGCGCGACGTCTCTCGCGCGCGACGGCATGTGACGACGCCACGATGCGCTTTCTTTCGTTCGACGCGAGCCGCGTCGCGGACGCGCCGCGCGCGCGTCGGCGTCTGGCGATGTCCCGCGCACTGACCGTTGCCCAGAGCGCGAGACGGAACCGCGACGGTTCGCGCGTCGGTCGGGCGGTTCGCGCGGTCGGGCGGGAACGCGCGCGTCGAATGGAAACGTTTCAAATACAGTCGATCGATCGTTATTTCGCGAGTCGTGAGCTTCGACGCCGAGGAGAGTCGGAGGGATCGCCGCGTTCGTCGCGCGTCGATTCACGCGCGGCGCGCTTGGGCGCGGGCGAGAGGAAGGATGGGAAGTCTCCGCCGGGAAGCGGCGTCGGACGCGCGCCGAACAGCAAAGACGCGGTGTGATCCTTCGGCGGCGGTGCGACGGTGGGCTCGTCCAGTGATGGTCGACGACGCGCACCGAACGGTGAGGCGTACATGGTCGGTTCGGGAACCGTGTAGCTCGAAGTTCGCGCGCCCGACGGAGTCATCAGAGATTTGATGCCAGCGGGTGAGGACGACGGACCGCGTTCGAGCGCGCTGCGACGATCGGCCTTCGCGTCGTGCGGTCGAACGAACGTCAAAGGTTTGCCCGGGCTTACCAACATCGTCGTGGCCAACGCCGCCGTCGCGCTGTCGATCGACGGCTCTCGCCGCTCGCGCGCAAGTTCGATGGGTGGTTTGAGAAACGGCAAGATGCCGACGGCGGCGTCTTCGCTCTTCAACACGGCCTCGAATTCCTTGACTTCATCGATCAACAGTGCGCTCGCGGTGGTGGCCAAAGCGTCCTCCGATGCGTCCCGCACGACGAGCGAGCGAGCCAACAAGGCGTCGTCGTCGCCTCTTTGCCTCGCGGCTTCCGCCACGAGTACTTTTTGCGGCACCGGCAAGCGTGACAAACTCTCCTGCATTCGCTTCACGAGTTTCGCGGCGTGCTCGTCTTCTAAACGCCCTTCACTTCTGGCTTTGGAGAACAACTCGGACGCCTCGAGCGCGCGTCCTCGGTTGAGCAAGTACAAAATTCCAGTCTCCACGGGAACTTCCGAGCGTCGCGCCCACAAGAGGTCGAGCAGTAACTTCTCCATCTCGCCGTAAAACGGAAGCTCGAGGACCTTGTCCAGGCAAAGCTTCTCGACGCCGTGATCTAACAACAGACTCACGAGGTATGCGCCTGATTTTGAATCGCCGCGCAATTCGGGAAACGTCTTGAACGCGTCTCTGACGGCGATAAACGCCTCGGCGATGAGACCGCACGCGAGACGGATTGAAACATCTAAACCTATGGCCTCGGTGTCCGAGGACGAAGGCGCGCGCGCGCGCGCCACCATTAACGCCGTCGTCGCGCGACCGCGTCGAGCTAAACTCGCGATAAACTTCACCGGCAACAACGGATGCGCGACGCGAGGTAAGAGCGCGCACGCCTCGTCGAGCGACGCCTCGTTCTCTGAGTCATCGAGCAATACCGCTGCGCGCGTTTCTTGAAACAACCTCGGATGAATACGCGCTTGTCGCGCGTACTCCATCGGCGACCCGTCGTGCGGCAAGCCGGAATCGAGCAAAAAGTACAGAAACAAACACTTCTTCGCCACGAGCGCCGCCGGCGACGCGCTCCCGTCCACGAACACGCACTTCGCCGCATCCGTCACCGTCTTGAACGGATACGCCGGCTGATGCTCGCCCACCCCCGCGAGTAAATCATCTAAAAACGTCGTCGCGTTTGCGCCTCCGAATCGCGCGTCCCCGTTCGCCGCCGCGCTCCTTCGCCGTTGCACCGCCCCCGCCCACGCCGCCGGTCCACCGTATCGCGCCCCCACCGCATCACTCAATCCCTCTCTCGCCGCCCACAGCAGCGCCTCCGCCTGCAGCTGTCTCGTCACCACTTCATCCGCCGTCGCTCGCAGCGCCTCTCGCTCCGCGTTCGCCTCGTCCCCGTCCTCTCTCCATCCTCCCAGCGCCTCCACCGTCCTTCGCGCCGCCTCCAGCGTTCGCATCGCGTCCTCCACCGCCGCCACTCTCGCCTCTCGCGGTCTTCCCGCGCTCGCGTGCACTCTTTCGCTCGCTCGTCTCGTCGCTCTTCGCGCCCACGCGCTCGCGCACGCCCCGTCCCGCGCGTACGCCTCCGCGCCGTCGTCGCTCGAGAACCTTCCATCGTCGCTCAGGCACACTTCGTCGACGTAGTGCGCGATCACCGACGCGCACCCCGCGCGCGCGCACGCGTCGAAGACGTCGTGGAGGCGGTCGACGTCGAGCTGTTCGGGCGCGTCGGCGACGTCGCGCGCGGGCGCGGCGGCGACGCCGGGACACTGGGACGACCGGAGCGCGGCGTGCGCGGCGCGCAGGGTGGGAACGTGCGCGAGCGACGCGGGAGGTAAGATGGCGAGCTCGTCCAGCGCGATCGCGAGCTCGGGGGCGTCCATGACGGACGACCGGGCGCGATGTGACGCACATCCAGCGCGCGGGTTTGAACGGTCGTTCGCGACGCGCGGCGGGACGCGCGAAGCGCGTTTGGTTTTAATTACACCTCACAGATGGTCGATGACGTCCTTGAGAGACTTGCCGTCGATTTTGGTGGTTTCGAGCAAAAAGGTCTTCTTCTTAGCCTCCATGAGCTGGGCCTCGACGGCGCGAGATTGCTCCGTGTCGGGCGCGCGCGTCTTGGCGCGCTCGAGCTCGACGCGGTCGGTGTACTTGAGCTGAGCGCCGAGGACGTGGTTGGTGATGCCGGGAAGATCGCCCTCCGACGCGGGTTCGATCGTGGGCTCGAAATCGTCGGGAGTATACCTGTGCTCCTCGTGCATGTACTCGCCCTCGGGGGTGAGACGATGGCCGTGGGGCTCGCTCGACGACGGGTGCCGCGAGACGAAGAGCGCGGCGTCGGCGGAGTAGCCGAAGAGTTCCAACGTCTTCTCGGCGATGCGGGTTTGGACTTCGATGATGGGGGAGTCGGTGCGGTAGACGAACTTTTCGCGGTGGATCGTGAACCGTCGGAGGTTTTGCTTCATGTGTTCGTGGCTTCCCAGCGTGTTGGAAAGTTTCGCCGGGAGCTTGAGGAGCGTCGTGAGCTCTTGCATGACTTTTTGCGCGGCTTGGTACTTTTCCGGTTTTTTCCCGGTGGCGTCGCGTCGGAAGTGATCCATGTCCGGTTGCACCAAATCCTCCGCCCGGAGCACCGTGGCGTAGTTCTTGAGCGGGCCCTTGATGAGCGCCCCGAGCTCAAAGTTGATGGACGTCCAGTACGCCGTCGTGCGCAATAAATCAATCACGTCGTCCTTCTTCACGCTCGTCATCGACTGGTGCTGGGAGAGATGCGCCCACTCGGATTCAAATTTTGCCGTCAACTGCTCCCATCGCTCTTGACCAAAGTACGCCTTTTGTAAATCCCGCTCCTTGTCGTGCAAATTCCCGAGCGGCAGCGTCCGCGGATCCCGCACCAAGTGCACGTACGTCACCGACGGCCCGTACACGTCTCTCCAAATCGGCACCAAATACATCGCCAACGGATCCTTCCATCCCCACCGCCCGACCTCTTGATCGTGTTGTATCCCATTCATCGTCAATCCCGGGTGCAACCACTTCTCCTGTCTCGCAAACATATCGCACAAATGTTTCGCTAAATCCGCTTGCAAATCCATCGGCAAATCATCCGGTTCGTACAGCAACCGCTTCGAAAACGCCATGACGTCCACCACCATGTCATCCAACCCGCTCAACCGCTCCGCGTCGCTGTTCCCATCCTTATCCGTCGGTCCGAACGTCACCGCGTTCGAATCCCTCAGGAATTCCATCAGCGGCTTTCCCGCGCCGCCGCCGTCGCCGCCGACGATCACCGGCTTGCTCGGAATCTGCGTGCATCGCATCTCCGGGTGATCGCGCAGCAGGTGCGTCATCCATCGCCGCGCCGGCCGCGACGCCGTCCCTCCCGCGCTTCCCGCGCCCGCGTCCATCGCCCGCGGCGGCGCGCGCCGCGCGCTCGCGCCGCGAAACGCGCCCGCGCGTCCCAACACCAAAAACGTCCCGAGCGTCACCGCCGCCATCGTCTCGCGCGCGCGCGCGCCCCGCGACCGCGCGGCGCGCGCGCGACGTTCGCGCGTCATCGCGCGCGCGTCGCGAGGACGCGACGCCGTTCGAGCGCGACGCGAATCGAATCGCCGCGCGACGCGATGTCGACACTTCGCGTCGCGCGGCGATTCGAATGGCGTCGACGCGCGCGATCGCGGGCGCGGGATCGCGAATCGACGCGAATCGACGCGACGCTCGCGAGCGCGCCGCGCGCGTCGCTCGACCGGCGACGCGACGCGCGCGCGACGACGACGCGGCGGAATCGGAATCGGTGTCGGAACCGGGGTCGCGCGCGCACGCCGGCCCGCACGACGTCGTCGTGAAGCGCACGACGCCGCGACCGACGCGCGCGGTGGCGCGCACGGGCGCGGTGGCGACGAAGAGCGCGAAGGCGCACCGAAGGCAGCGCGCGTGGGCGCCGGACGCGCTGGAGTTTCACGGGCTGGTGCGGGCGCGGCGGGAAGATTTGGGGACGCGCGCGAACGAGGACGAGAGGGAAAGATTCCCGTACGGCGATGGATTCGCGTTCGCGAGGGCGACGTGCGAGACGGAGACGATGGTGGCGCTCGCGACGGCGATGGTCGGGGAAGAGCGACGCATGCGGCTGGAAAACGTTTTGGAGCATAGAAGTTTTTCGTTGCTGCCGATTCTAGAGGGCGTCTACGACGTCGGCAATATCTTGGCGGTGTGTCGGACGACGGAGGCGCTGGGGATCGGGTGCGCGTCGATCGTGAGCTCGAAGGGGCTGTCGTTCAAGGCGAGCGGGAGGACGTCGGGAGGGGCGCTGAAGTGGCAACACGTGGAGCAGTTTGAGACGTCGGAACGCGCGCTCAGAGTCGCGAAGGCGAAAGGATACCGCGTTCTTACGACTGAGTTTGACGGCGCGCAGCCGCTGTCGCATTACGATTGGACCGTGCCCACGGCGGTGGTGTTTGGGAACGAGCGCGAGGGGGTTTCGGACGAGGCGCGAGCGCTGCGGGATGGCGCCGTGTACATTCCGATGTTTGGCTTCACCGAGTCTTTGAACATTTCCGTCGCCGCCGCGCTCGTGATGTCGCACGCCGTGACGGACCGGATCAACCGCCGAGGGTTTCACGGCGATTTGACTGAGGAAGAAAAACGTATTTTGCGCGGCGTGTACATGTCTAGGTTGATACCGAACTACGCAAAGCAAGGATATCTCGAAGAACTCGTCGAGCGTCATAGAAAGGGTCAAAAGCTCGCGGTGACGGACGACATCGATGTGAGCGAGGAAACACTCGACGAAATTGAATTGTTGACCGAACTGGACGCGGCCAAGTTGGTCGGTAGGCGCAAGCCGAAACGAGACCTGGGATGGGACGAGCACCTGGACGGTTGAATTATTGAAGTTGTTGTTTATTGTGTCAAATGTTGTAAATCTAGAGAACTACTTTCGTCTTCTGCTGCGACTAGAGGTACTTTTATTAGCAGGCGGAGTCGGCTCCACCGTTTTTCGTTTCTTCTTGTTGTCCGCGACTTCCGGTTCTGGTTTAGCGGGCGGCTTCGCTTCTTCTTCCGTCTTTGGCGGCTCCGGAGCTTCTTCAGCCGGCGGAGGCGCGGCTCGCTCCGGCGCTTTGTCCGTGTCCTTCGGCGCTGGACGGAACGGAACGTACGGAATACCTTGCGCCGCGCAGCACTCTGGGCAGGCAAACTTGACGTTTTCGGCGTTTTCGTCTTCCTCGCCCGGCGCCGGCGACTGCATGCCGATGCACTCGTAATGAAACCAACCATCGCATCGATCGCAGCAAATCATCGGCCTGAGAGCGTCGTACGCGCTTCGGCAAACGCAATACAGTTCGCATCGCTCTCCCAACTCCTCGAGCTCCTCCTTCAAGTATAAAGGCAAAGATCGACCCTCTTGAAGCAGCAACTGCGCCGCCTCGATAGGAATCGTTTTGTCTTGCACGACGGCGGCGGCGCGTTCGAGCCAGATTTGTCCAGCAACCTCCAACGCGTGCGCGCGATCGGCCAAAGGATCAATGCCGGCACCAGGGCAAAGACCAGCAGCCATGGCAGATTCCTTGAGCTCGTGAAGCTTGAGCAACCTCGGGAACGGCGCACCAGTCATGAGCCGCGTGGCTTGTTCTCTCCACGCCGGACCGCACACTTCGCGCATCAACGCGAGCGTCTCCTCAACAGGTTCCAGCTCCATCGCCAGAGCACCCTTCATGCCCGCGTACACTTGCAGCGCTGGATCGACATTATCTTTTCGAGGAATGTCATACGTGTAATCCATCTCTTGCTTGGGCATTCCAGACGCGTCGCCGACAAGCGATGGCATGGCCGGTTGCAACATGAACTGCTGCGGAACCATCATCGGTTCGTTCGTCTTCAACTGAGCAGACATATCGCTTGGACTACCATGACCCGTGGATGTTGAAGGTTCTTTGCCGGTGTCTTGCGCCGTCGGCGGCGGCATCATGCCAGACATTCCAGATAGTTGCAGAGTCGCTTCCATGAGCCAGTTGCTAGCGCCAACATTTGCCAGCTCTTCCTCGTGCTCGTTTGTCATCTTTAGATGCTGTTGCTGCATCATCAAGACGTGGAGGATGTGGGGCCTAGACCGAACTGGAGCCATGTGAATTTGAGCTTGGCACATCGCGAGTTGCATGGCGAGCTGTTGAAGTTGCCCGAGCTGCTTTGTGACGACATCTGAAATCTCCTGCGAACACGGCGAAATGTTCAACGCGTGCGTGCGCTGCGTTGCGGCGAACGTGACAGCTTGACCCATCAGCATGACTTGCTGTAATGGCGTGAGAGAAGCTGGAGGATTGGGGTTCTCTGCAGTCGCCGCGAGCGCCGCTTCGGCGATTCGTCGTGTGCGTTCCTCAGATTCTCTCATCGCTGCTTCTTGGGCAATCTTCGAAGCTTGACTGATGGCGTTGTCGTGTGCTTCCTTCATACTCTTTCTATGCAAAGTCTTTCGTACTTCCAATCGCCACGCGTCGTGAGTATTGATGACTTGATTCAACACGGCTTCTTCTGGCACTTCTCCAGGAAATCGCTGCGCTTCACCGAGGAGTTCTCGCAAAAGCATGACGTTTGGGCGATTGGTGCGATGCACCGAGCGATACGTATCCAACGAGAGTGCGCTCGCCTTGCCACTCTTCGCGATGCATGGCGGACAGATGTAATTGTGCATCGTCTTTGCCATAGTAGGCGTCACATTGATACATTTTAAGTGATACCAGTCACCGCAATCATCACATCCAACCATTTGAATTCCTCCAGCTTGTCGACAAAGGCAGAACTGACCCTCCTCCGTCTCCGGCGGTTCGCCAGTCCCGGTGATGTCTTCCACACCAGCTTTGATGGAATCAAGAACATTGCTCAACATTTCGATAAGCGTTTTTTCTTGTTTGACTTCACCCTGATCGTTTGCCCAGAGCAACGCGTTGAGCCTCTCCGTCCACGCCGTGGCGGCGTTGCACGCATTTGTGAGCGCTTGTCTCTCTGAGCACTTGAAGGTCAAATCTTCCACCTCCGCTAGAAGATCGTATAATTCGTCAATCGAAGGGCGAGATCGACCTTCAGCGACACTGTTCAAGCACTTACGAACGGTGTCGACCCACTGTGCGTGATCCGCCAACGACGCCTCGAGGTCTTCTACCTTCGAGACGTCAGCGGGAAGTGCCTTGCCTTCGGCGATGAGGGCGTCTATTTCCTCCGGTGATGCACTCGGAGCCAATCGACCGTCTTCAAGGAGAGGAGGATCGAGCAAACGATCCGCTTTCTTGCGCCATTCGTCCACAATCGTGTACCGTTTCATGATTTCAGCGACAAGATCCTCTTTCAAGTCTTGAAGCACGTCGATTTCTTCCCTGAGCTCGTCCAAAACGGTGTCCTCGACGAGCTTCGCCTTGGGTGCAATGATCTTAGCGACGCGTTCTTCCCACTTGAGCGACTTTAAACGAATGCGAACTGTCTCCATGGCTGGTAATTCTAATCCAAAGTCTTCGTGCGAAAGTTCAAGCTCGGTCAACGTCACCTCGGCGCCGTCTTCTCGCCAGCGCTCGATGGCGTCCTTCGCGTCCACGTCCCACTCTTCTGCGGCTTCGACGCGTTCTTCCAAAGCTTCAACTTCCTTGACAAACAATTTCAAGTTCGAAGACTCTTTCATGAGCTCTTGCGCCTCGGAAAGCGGCGGAATCGGATTTGACACACCGCGACGAGTGAGCTGCTTTCCCTTCAAACAAGGTTGTGCACGATCCAACCAAGACTTGGCTACATTGACCGCTTCTGAAAGCACGTCGAATCCATTCAGAAAGATTGGAATCGAGCTTCCTTCGCGGATGAGCGACGCGGCGTCTTCGAGTGACGGTCGGTCCTTACTATCGAGAGATTTGAGCATCACCGCCGCGCGCTCGTTCCACTTCTTCGCCGCGTTGATGTGGCTCTCGCACTGCGCCAGCAGCGCTTCTTCATCTGGGGCAACCTCTTTATCTTCGGAGTCGAGGAACTCGTTACCCGCCCGCACGGCCGCTTCGACTTCGGCGAGCGGATATTTCTTCGATGAAACCATGTCCTTCAATTTCTCTGCCAGCTCCCGGACGACGATACGGTTTCGCAACCACTCGACTTCGTCCACTCGCACGCTAAACTTTTCACCCTCGACGAGAAGCATGTGCAAATCCGTCACTCTTGCTCCCGGATAATCACTCGCTCGAGCATGATCGGCCCACACTTTGACAGCTTTGATTTGATCGGCTAGTCTGTCGACCTCGTCGAGTTTTGTTGACAACGCCATGCCCTCCTTGAGAAGCGCCTCGGCTTCTTCCACGTCAACCTTGGCGACGAACAGCGACTCAGACTTTGCGCGCCAAAAATTCAACTCTTCTAAAGATTTGCGCAAAGTCAAGAGTTCGCTCTGCTGAACGGGTAATCCATGCGCCTCTTCGTATAACGCCTCGATCTCTCGAGCATTCGCTAGTTCCTCGCGCGGCGGGAGTTGTCGTCGTCCTGGAAGCGCGCCGCGCACCTTCGTGGACCACGCGCCTGCTCTAACGATGACGTCCTTCAGCTTTTTATATGAAGGGACTTCCACACCAAACTTATTCGCTTCAGTTTGAAGCGTCGTACAAGCGCGAGGAGATGGATTCGGTACCTCGGCGAGAGCCGCCTTGATGCGTTCCTCCAATTTCAAGCCCGCCGCGAGCAAATCGCGGAAAGGTTGAGTATCAGCCTTAGGCATCGGTACCGGTGGGTTGTCAAGGAGCTCTTTTAGTCTGTTCAATCTCAATCGCGCTTCACCAGCGTCATCGTGCGCGGCCTCGGCACCAGCACTGGATCCAAGCCTTTGCTTCAGCGCCACAAGACTCGTCTGCCACGCGACGGCGTTCGTCACGCGAGTGTACGCTTCTCGAGCCGCCTTCATATCAGCACCACCCCAAATAAACTCTTCACCCGCAGCGAGTAAATTTCTCATCTTGTCCAGCGGCGGCAAAGGTGGTTTGACGAGCTCTTCGCCCACTCGTTTCACCCAAGCCTGAGCCTTCTTGACGAGATTCTTGTTCACTGTGACTGAGTCCAAGTCGCTGTGCTTGGATTTTAAGCTGGCTAGTTCCTTCTGAGAAAGCGCCTTCTCCGTCTTCTTCACCAGACTTTCTAAATCAGCCACTGTTTCTCTGTAAAACATCGTCTTCTTCGACATCGCACATTTGCACAAGTCGTTGACGTGTCGCAAGCACGCCTTGCGCGTCTCGTCGCACGAGCACCCGACGCCAGACGAGTACAAAATGTGTCGACAAACAACGCACTCATCGGATCCAGAGTTCGATGCATCGTCAAACCTAGATCGTACTTTACGAGGCTTTTCGCAGCCATCGTCGTCGTCGTCGTCGTCGTCTGCTGACGTCATTTGCGCGCTGCGCGTCACGCCAGACGCGAAAAGCTCGGCGCGACCGTTTGCCTCTTCAGCGTACAAGCGCGCAATCTCGGGCCACAAGTGCGGCGCTATGCTCGAACTAGGATTGTTTGCTACTCTGCAAACCAACTCGTCGTGACTAAACAATGAACGCTTGGCGTACGATCGGTTTCTCTCCACGCTCGCCGAGCCCTCTGGGAGCCAGTCAGCGGGCACAAAGTTGACGCTCTCCGTGCAGTTCAATCCACAGTTGAACGACGCGTAGTACGCCCCGGGATACGTCACCACGTATTCTCCTGGGAATTGCTCCAACGTGTGCACGGGCACTCCCGCGCTCATCAAGAAGCTCGGCGAGAGCATCGTAAAGACGCTTCCCAAATCGTTGACGTGCGCCTCGTAGACGTCGGGCATCACCTTCTGGAAGCATTCTTCCAACTTGTCCGCTGCACTCGCCGGCACGCAGTACCACAGTTTCGCGGCACCCCAGTGATTGTAAGTGATACTGTACATGTTATGCTCTTCTCGACGCCAAGTCGTGGAACTAAACGTGCTTCCGACTTCTAAGAATGGCGTCGTCACGCCCGCCACGTCATCCTTCAACGCGCCCAGTAGCGACGACTTTTCCCCACTCGCGCGCGCGACGTTGTTGAGATTCCATTTCGACTCTGACCAGCGCTTGATAGATTCCGGGCTCACGCCGTCAATCTTTACCTGAAGCGCTTCGCCGTGTCTCGGGAACCCGCTTCCGTACTTTGTCGTGTCAATCGCCGTGCCGCATTTGACCTCGCAAACATCATCCACCGAGCTCGCATCTTCAACCATTCGCCAGAAACACTCCTCAATCACCTGCATATCGATCCCAGTTCGCTTGGCGTCCTCGCCAAAGAACGCCGTATCAAATTCTATGCACGCCTCGTTGAAATCGCCGAGCGTAAACTGCGTCCCTTCATCCGCGCTCAATCGCTCCACCTCCGCGTCAATCTCTTCGCATCGTCCACAAAACCACTCTCCACTCGGCACTTCAGTCATCTTCGGCGTTAAGCAGTACATATGTGACCTACGCGCGCATCATTCGTCAGTCTCGTCGCTCCTTCGCGGCTCCTTCTCCCCCGCGCGCCTCTAAACCCCACGTCTAACCGTCGCCCACGCGCGCGTTCGCCGCGCCCTCGCGCGCCGCGCGAGCGCTCTCTCTCCCCGAACGCGCGTCCGAACGATCGAGATAATTTTCACGCGCGCGTTCTCGCGTGGCATTGTCGTATACGCACCCTCGATCGCACCCATCGCACAGGATCATCGCGTCTTCGTTCCCGCTCGCGCCGCACACGTCGCAGTCGGCGTCGCCCTCGGGCGCGTCCGCGAGCTGCGAGGCGACGAGATCGAGGCCCTGCGTCGCGAAAACACGCGCCGTAAAAGTCAGTCGCACGTCATCGCGACGCCCATCATCGCGCGCGCGCGTCGCACGCGCCGCGAACGCGTGCGATTCGCCGTCATCCCGGTCCCGCGCGAAGAAGATATGGCACGAATTACGCACATTTTCCACCTTGACTCGCCGTTCGGGCGCGCCCGACGCCCCAAATTCGAGCCCACACAGCGCATCGATCGCCAGCGCGTCATCTTGTTCGATCTCTCCCTTCACCGCGTCGAACTGCGCGCTCTTCACCGCGTCTTCTCTTCGCTTGGCGTCGCGCGCGAACGCCTCCAGCCACGCCCCGTGCAGCGCTCTCGCCGCGTGTCCCGCCGCGCATCCGCGTCCGTGCGCCCCGATCGCCTCCGCGACCTCGCGCCAGCCTTGATTTCCATCGATCGCGTCCGCGCCACCGCGTTTTTTCACCTCCTCGTACAGCGCGCGCAGGTCGAAGCGCCATCCTCGCACTCGATGGATGCGCCAACTCGCCCCTCGCGGCGCGCGTTCGTCCGGTCGCGACGCCCTGTGTCGCTCGTATTCGTCCCTGAACGGCACGCGCATGTCGACGGACGCGTCTCGCGCGCACGCCCCGAGCGCGCGGACCGGCTGCGTGCGCGCGGTGAACGACCACGCGCGCAAATCGAGGGCGAACGCGCCGCGGTCGCGATGGCGGAGACCTCGCGCGTCGTCGTCGTCGTCGTCGTGCGCGATCGTGAGCTTGCCGATGCCGCACGCGCGGGCGTCGACGGCGGCGAGATCATCGAGGGCGTCGACGACGCCGGCCTCCGGGCGCGCGGACGCGCACGGCGCGCGCGACGGGGCCCGCATCGACCGCCGTCGCGAAATGCGGTGCGCGCGCGACGCCCGCGCGAGACGCGCGCACACGACACGGCGTTCGCGCGCGTCTCAATGCGCGTTCGGTCGCGGCGATGATTATTTATGCGCGCGTCATCGCGATCGCACATGGATCGAGACGGCGCCCGAACGCGCGTTTGACCGTCGTCGATCGGCGATAAACCGATGCGCGCGCGGGCGACGACGACGTCGTCGCGGTGACGGTCGGGACGCGCGCGCGGTGCGCGCGCGAGACGCGCGCGCGCGATGGCGCATCGAGACCTCGGTCGCGACGTGCGAGGGGCCGGAGGCGCGGCGTTCGGCGACGGCGTCAGCGCGGTGCGGTTCTGCGCGGTCAGCGCGGGAGAGGGTCGCGACGACGACGACGATGGGATGGCGCGACGGTTGACGCTCCTGGTGACGTCCTGGGACGGGACCGCGCGGCGGTACGCGTGCCGCGCGCGCGAGATCGGGGACGTGAAATCGTTGAACTCGATCGATTTGGGCGCGCCCGCGCTGTGCGGGACGTTCGTCGGGACGGATGAGGACGCGGCGTGCGTGGGATGCCTCGACGGGTCGGTGCGCTTCGTCGATTTTAAAACTGGCGCGTTTCGCGTCGTCGGCGCGCACGACGACGGCGCGGTGTCGGCGGTGGAGTACGATGATGCGACGAAGAAATTGTTTACGTTTGGCTGGGATCGAACGATTAGGGCGTGGGATTTGACGAAGGACGAGCGAGGGCGCGCGGTGTCGACGACGAAGACGGCTGGGAAGTGCTACGCGGCGGATTTGAGAGACGGTAAGATTTTCGTGGCGACGAGCGATGGGCAAGTTTTGGCGTACGAGACGCGAGATTTAGTGCGCGGTGTGGATGGTGATGACGGACGACGCGCGTCGGAAGCGCCGCCGCGTCCGTTGATAAATAGACGTTCGAGCATGCGGTTTCAAACGCGCGCCATCGCAGCAAATATCCGAGGCGATGGATTCGTGGCCGCGAGCGTCGAGGGACGCGTAGCGGTGGAGTTCATACGCGATGAAGAGAACGACAAGCGAAAATATGCGTTCAAGTGTCATCGCAAAACCGATGACGCGAGCGTGGGTGAGATTGTTTATCCCGTCCACGCGGTGGCGTTTCATCCCGTCCACGGCACATTCGCCACGGGCGGCGGCGACGGTTACGTCAATTTTTGGGATGGCGACGCTAAAAAGCGACTTTTTCAGTCGCCCCGCTACCCCACCTCCATCTCAGCGCTCGCTTTCAGTCCTTGTGGGTCCTTGCTCGCCATCGCGTCTTCGTACGCGCACGAAGAGCGAGAGAACAACAAGCCCGAAGACCGCGTCTTCCTTCGCGAGACGCGCGCCGAGGAAGTCACCCCGAAATCGGCCAAGACATCCTAGACAAACGACCGACCGAACGAACGCACGCGCGTTTCAACGCTCATCGCCAGATATTCATTCGCGCGCCGAACCTTTCGCCGAGACGCTTCGCGTCCCGCTCGCGCCGCGTCCTCACTTTCCCTCGCGCGCGTCCGCCCGCGGCGCGCCCGCGGCCCGCCCGCGCCCGCGCTCGGCGCCATGTACCGCGCGTCACGCATCCCCGCGCGCGCGCGTTGGCGCATCGCGTCGCTCGCGTCGCCGCGGCGCGCGCCGTCGCCGCGTCACCGCCGCTCGCTC